>Ga0268263_1000078_pt1 | contig 257927 bp, 194 predicted proteins | sample Biomet5_FD_190358 | JGI IMG/M metagenome (GOLD analysis project Ga0268263, IMG submission 190358) | Microbial communities from bioreactor (seeded with sewage sludge) at LBNL, California, USA - Biofuel metagenome 5 (SPAdes) (version 4) | ecosystem: Engineered > Bioreactor > Anaerobic >... | reverse complement strand
AATATTAAGGTAGCTATAGCATCAGGGTTCCACCTCTTCCCATTCCGAACAGAGAAGTTAAGCCTGATCACGCCGATGGTACTGCGTAACAGTGGGAGAGTAGGTAGCTGCCGTTTTATCTAAGAGTTCTGTTCATTCAATAATGAATAGGACTCTTTTTTTTGTATATGCATTCTTCTATCCTGATAATGTATGTAAAATCTTTGCTTCTTAATTTAAGCCGGAATAACTTTGAATCGGCTTATAAATTTCTTCTCTATCCTACGTATCATCTGTTCCAATATAACTGCATACTTTTACAGCTGACTTGTTATCTATCGAATAATGAGATCTAAAGCTTATTCATGTTTGGCTGCAGATGTTGTCTGAAGACTAAAAGAGAATAATAAACTTTGGATTTATCTTACCGCTTATGATACATCTTATCATTTTCTTCCTTTCCTGAGGATAATTTATTGATTAAGCAGGATATAAGATATAATCAACCTACCTAGCTGGGATTCTAATTCGGAATCGATAATGATAAAATAATGAGGTCGGTGAAAGAATGTGTGATATAATATAACTAAACCGTATTTTAATTAAGTTTTGGACATAATATTGTACTTTTTTGTTCTGCAGATGCTTATATAAATAATTTGTTGTATTTTTGCATCTATAAAATTATGGGAAGAATATTAGCTCTTGATTATGGAAGAAAGCGAACCGGCATCGCTGTAACTGACATTTTGCAAATTATTGCAAATGGTCTGACAACTGTACCTAGCCATACGTTGCCTGATTTTTTGGTACAATATACTACTAAAGAACCGGTTGATTTGATATTGATAGGACTTCCAAAGCAGCTTAATAATGATTTATCCGAAAGTATGAATTATATTAAACCGTTTGTTCAACGTTTAAAGAAAATTCTTCCTAATATACCTGTGGAATTTGTAGATGAACGTTTTACATCAGTTTTGGCACATCGTACAATGCTTGAAGCTGGATTAAAAAAGAAAGATAGACAAAGTAAAGAGCTTGTTGACGAGGTGAGTGCAACGATTATTTTACAGTCGTATCTTGAAAGTAGAAGATAACACTATAGAAAACAATTTGTTAATATAATACAGAATAATAATGATTTTACCTATTTACGTATATGGCCAACCAGTTTTAAGAAAAGTTGCAGAGGATATTACTCCTGATTATCCGAACTTAAAAGAACTGATAGGAAATATGTTTGATACAATGCATAGGGCTGATGGTGTAGGTCTTGCTGCTCCGCAGATTGGACTCTCTATCCGTGTTGTGGTGATCAGTCTTGATGTTCTTTCTGATGAATATCCTGAATATAAAGATTTTAATAAAGCTTATATTAATGCCCATATTCTTGAAACTGAGGGCGAAATGGTGTCTATGGAAGAAGGATGTCTCAGTTTGCCTGGAATTCATGAGACTGTGAATAGGGCAAATAAAATTCATGTGAAATATATGGATGAAAACTTTGTGGAACATGATGAATATGTAGAAGGCTATCTGGCACGCGTAATGCAACATGAATTTGAACATTTGGAAGGTGGTTTGTTTATTGATAATTTATCTCCTTTGCGTAAGCAAATGATTAAAGGCAAATTGAATGCTATGATTAATGGTAAAGCCAGATGCTCATATAAGGTTAAAACTATCAAATAGCTATTTTTACTTTAAAATAATCTTCTTAAAAAGACGTATCTTTTAATTTATAAAGATGCGTCTTTTTATCTTTTAAATCGTTTTTTAGATTGATAAAAAGTCTATTATGACTTATAAATCATGCCTGTTATAATTATTTTCTGTTTTAATAAGTGAAAAAAGCCTTTCTAGCTTGAAAAAAAAATGCTAAACGTTGTTACTTCAATCGAAATCATTAATTTTGTTTCGCCCTTAGATGAAAAATAAATGATAAAGAAAATTTTAATATACCTGCTATTATTTCCTGCTGTAGTATCTGCCCAAATAAACACGGAGCGTGTAATGGCAATTGGCCGCAATGCATTATATTTTGAAGACTATGTTCTTTCTATTCAATACTTTAATCAAGTAGTAAGTGCAAAACCATATTTGTATGAGCCATACTTCTTTCGTGCTCTTGCAAAAATAAATCTGGATGATTTTCAAGGAGCTGAAACTGATTGCTCATCTGCTATAGAACGAAATCCATTTGTGGTTAATGCATATCAAATCAGAGGCTTATCCCGCATAAAGCAGCAAAAATATGATGGTGCCATAGAGGATTATACTAAAGCTTTGAGTTATGATCCCGAGAACGTAGGTCTTTGGCATAATCTTGCTCTTTGCAAAATATCTAAAGAAGATTTTAAGGGAGCAGAAACTGATTTATCAAAGTTGATAGCTCTTTCTCCTCAGTATACTAAAGCTTATTTAATGCGTGCCGAAGTATCTTTAAAGCAAAAAGATACAATTAAAGCAATGAGTGATTATGATTTGGCTTTGTCTATTGATAAATATGATGCAGATGTTTGGTCCTCGCGTGCAGCAATAAAGCTTCAGCAAGGAAAATATAAAGATGCAGAAGCTGATTATGATCAGGCAACATATTTAAATACTAAAAATTCTGGAAATTATATTAATAGGGCATTAGCTCGATTCCATCAGAATAAACTGCAGGGAGCGATGGAAGATTATGATATTGCATTAGATATAGATCCAACTAATTTTATAGGACACTATAATCGCGGACTCTTGCGAGCTCGGGTAGGGGATGATAACAGAGCAATAGAGGATTTTGATTTTGTTATAAAGATGGAACCCGATAATATGATGGCTATTTTTAACCGAGGTATTCTTCGTGCTCAGACAGGAGATTATCGTGGGGCTATCAGAGATTATTCAGCTGTTATTAAAGAGTATCCTAATTTTTTGGCTGGATATTATAATCGGGCTGAAGCTAAAAGGAAAATAGGGGACTATAAAGGGGCGGATTTGGATGAATTCAAAGTTATGAAAGCCCAACTCGATAAAAGATATGGTCTTGATAAAGGAAAGAAAGCGGCGAAGTCTGATAAAACACGTAAGAAATCTGATAAGGATATGGAAAATTACGGAAAGATCGTTGTTGCCGATGATTCTGAAACTGAACAGAAATATAAGAGTGAGTATCGTGGTAAGGTTCAGGATAAGAATGTTGAAATAAAGCTGGAACCAATGTTTGCTTTAACTTACTATGAAAAAGTAAGTGAGATAACACGAAATTTGAAATATAACAAATTTATTGATGACTTAAGTAATTCAGGAGCTGTCCCTAAACGACTTTTGATTACCAATATGGAGACTCCTCTTACCGAGAAACAAATTAAAACTCATTTTACTTCTATTGATGAGCGGACAACGGATATTGTGAAACATCCTAAAAATGCAGCAAAACGTTTTGCTCGTTCAATTGATTTTTATTTGGTTCAGGATTTTGCAAATGCAATCGAAGATTTAACTCAGGCAACTATTTGCGATAATTCATTCTTCCCGGCTTATTTTAACCGTTCATTGATACGTTGGAAACAGTTAGAATTTGAAAAGTCAGAAGATCAAAATTCTGAGACAGCAGAAGTACAGACTGGATTGAAGAAAGTTGATGTACGGACTCCGGAATATAATATAGTTAAATCAGATTTGGATAAAGTTATTCAGTTAGCACCCGATTTTGTCTATGCATATTATAATCGTGGAAATGTACTTTGTATGTTGAAAGATTATCGTTCGGCAATAGCCGATTACGATAAGGCCATATCGCTTGATCCAAATTTTGCAGAAGCATATTTTAATAGAGGGTTAACATTAATCTTCTCCGGAAATAATAAAAAAGGTATTTCAGACCTAAGTAAAGCTGGTGAATTGGGTATTGTATCTGCCTATAATGTCATTAAGCGCTTTACAGAACAAAAACACTAACATTTTTATTTGAAAATAAGTGTAATTTAAAAGAAATAGCTACTTTTGTAAGCCTAAATGAAAAATAATTAAACCATTATGATAAAGATTACATTTCCAGATGGCTCTGTTCGTGAATATAATGAAGGAGTCAATGGTCTGCAGATTGCAGAAAGTATTAGTAGCCGATTGGCACAGGATGTTGTAGCTTGTGGTGTAAACGGTGAAACATATGATTTAGCACGTCCTATAAATTCTGATGCATCGGTTGTACTATATAAGTGGGATGATGTAGAAGGAAAACATGCATTCTGGCACACTAGTGCACACTTGCTGGCTGAAGCTTTACAGGAATTATATCCAGGCATACAGTTCGGAATTGGTCCTGCAATTGAAAACGGTTTCTATTATGATGTAGATCCGGGAGAAGCAGTTATCAAAGAAAGTGATCTTGCTGCTATTGAAGCAAAGATGGCTGAACTTGCAGCGAAAAAAGAAGCTGTTGTTAGAAAAGAAATTAATAAAGCTGATGCTTTGAAAATGTTCGATGAAAGAGGTGAAACTTACAAGTGTGAATTAATCTCAGAACTAGAAGATGGAACCATCACTACATATACTCAGGGTGCTTTTACAGATCTTTGTCGTGGTCCTCACTTAATGAATACTGAAAAGATTAAAGCTATCAAGCTAACATCTGTTGCAGGTGCTTATTGGAGAGGTAGAGAAGATCAGAAAATGCTTACTCGTATCTATGGTATAACTTTCCCTAAAAAGAAATTGCTTGATGAATATTTAGTTATACTAGAAGAAGCAAAGAAACGTGACCACCGTAAGATTGGTAAGGAAATGGAATTGTTTATGTTCTCTGAAATGGTAGGAAAAGGACTTCCAATGTGGTTACCAAAAGGAACAGCGCTTCGTCTTCGCCTTGAAGATTTTCTTAAGAAGATTCAACGCCGTTTTGGTTATCAGCAGGTAATGACTCCTCATATTGGTAACAAGCAACTGTATGTTACTTCTGGCCACTATGCTAAATATGGAAAAGATTCTTTCCAACCAATTAATACACCGGAAGAGGGAGAAGAATATTTATTGAAACCAATGAACTGCCCTCACCACTGTGAGATATATAAATGGCAGCCTCGTTCATATAAAGATCTTCCATTAAGATTTGCAGAGTTTGGTACAGTATATCGTTATGAACAAAGTGGGGAACTTCACGGATTAACACGTGTACGTAGCTTTACGCAAGATGATGCTCATATCTTCTGTAGACCAGATCAAGTGAAGGATGAGTTCTTAAAAGTTATGGATATTATCTTCATTATATTTAAGTCTTTAAACTTTGAGAACTTTGAGGCACAGATTTCACTTCGTGATCCGAATAATCGTGAAAAATATATCGGAAGCGATGATAACTGGGAACGTTCAGAAAAAGCAATTATTGAAGCTTGTGAAGAGAAAGGCTTGAAAGCAAAAGTTGAACTTGGTGAAGCTGCTTTCTATGGTCCTAAGCTTGATTTTATGGTTCGTGATGCTATCGGTCGTAAATGGCAACTTGGAACTATTCAGGTTGATTATAACTTGCCAGAGAGATTTAATCTTGAATATACAGGAGCTGATAACCAGAAACATCGTCCTGTAATGATACACCGTGCACCTTTTGGTTCTATGGAACGCTTTGTTGCTGTATTGATAGAACATACTGGTGGTAAATTCCCATTATGGCTAACTCCAGATCAGGTAGCAATTCTTCCTATCAGTGAGAAATTTAATGACTATGCAGAGAAGGTAAAACAATACCTTGATATGAATGATATTCGTGCTATTGTAGATGATAGAAACGAAAAAATTGGTCGTAAAATCCGCGATAATGAAATGAAACGTATTCCTTATATGTTAGTTGTTGGCGAAAAAGAAGCAGAAAATGGTGAAGTTGCAGTTCGCAAACAAGGAGAAGGCGATAAAGGAACTATGAAATTTGAAGAATTTGCAAATATTTTGACTCAAGAAGTTCAAAATATGATAAATAAGTGGTAACTTTGCACCCGCTAACTGAATATAAAAGAAAAAACGAAAAGGAACTAATAGTTATTGAATGAAGAAAGAGGTTATAAAAGAGCAACACCGAATAAATGAGCAGATTCGTGCCAAGGAAGTACGCTTAGTTGGAGATGATAATATCGAACCAAAGGTTTATCCTTTATTCCAGGCATTAAAGATGGCAGAGGATAGAGAAATGGATCTAGTAGAAATTTCTCCAAATGCAGTTCCTCCTGTTTGTAGAATTATTGATTATTCAAAGTTCCTTTATCAGTTGAAGAAGCGTCAAAAGGAGCAGAAAGCTAAGCAGGTAAAGGTTAATGTAAAAGAAATACGTTTCGGACCTCAGACTGATGATCATGACTATAACTTTAAGTTGAAACATGCAAAAGGATTCCTTGAAGATGGAGATAAAGTAAAAGCTTATGTTTTCTTTAAAGGACGTTCTATTCTTTTCAAAGAACAAGGTGAAGTTTTGTTACTTCGTTTTGCTAACGATCTTGAAGATTTCGCAAAAGTAGAACAGTTGCCTATACTTGAAGGTAAGAAGATGACGATTTTCTTATCTCCTAAGAAGAAGGAAGTAAAGAAACCTGTTGCACCAAAAGAAGTGAAAGTTGTTAAAGTTAAGGTTGAAAAACCTGAAGAAACAACTAATGAAGCGGAATAATTGTTTGAAAAAATAAGAAATGTATAACGCGCAGGTATAGTGCGTTACCATATATTAATAATTAAAAAATAATCAAGATGCCAAAGATGAAGACTAACTCCGGTTCTAAAAAAAGGTTTACCCTTACCGGAACAGGTAAAATCAAAAGAAAGCACGCTTTTCACAGTCACATTTTGACTAAAAAGAGCAAGAAGAGAAAAAGAAACTTGTGTTACTCTACAACAGTTGATGCAACTAATGTAGGCCAGGTTAAGTCTCTTTTAGCAATGAAGTAATCAAAAGCGTACAATCGAATTATTAAGTATTAACCGAATGCATTAGCTTTAAGTTCGCTACGTGAAGTTGCGACGCTAACATTCAAAAAGATTAAAACTATGCCAAGATCAGTAAATCATGTTGCTTCAAAAGCAAGAAGAAAGAAAATTTTGAACCTTACCAAAGGTTATTTTGGTGCAAGAAAAAATGTTTGGACCGTTGCTAAGAATACCTGGGAAAAAGGTTTGACTTACGCATTCCGTGACCGTAGAAACAAGAAAAGAAACTTCCGTGCTCTTTGGATCCAGCGTATTAATGCTGCAGCTCGTTTAGAAGGGATGTCTTATTCTAAACTAATGGGCGGCTTACATAAAGCTGGTATCGAAATAAATCGTAAGGTATTAGCAGACTTAGCTGTTAATCATCCAGAAGCTTTCAAGGCTGTGGTTGCTAAAGCAAAAGCTGCTTAATAAATTTAAGAGATTTGCTAAGCGCTAATATCCAGTTATGATGGGTATTAGCGCTTTAATTTTTTATGCCTGCTAACTATTTGTTTTTTTATTAAAACAATTATTCATTTTTATTTGTTACATAGATAGAAAAAGCTTATATTTGTGATAGAAAAGAAGACAGTTTTAGCCACATTAGTTTGACTGGGAAACTCATCAAATTAATCTGAAAACCGAGACAGGCTTCGATTCTCAATGGCGGGCCACAACCTTCGGGTAGCATTTATGCCGGTGGATTACAAAGAGGGCGGGCACTCAAATCATGTCATACGGAGTTTCATCACATCACTGGTGTGGCTTTATATAAGAAAACGTCGATAATCAATTGATTATCGACGTTTTTGTTTTTGCTATACACAATTTAAGCATCCCTGCCTATATATGAAGAATACTAAATTCAATTTTGCTATTCTTTAATTTTAATATGTCTGTTGGATAAGCTTTCAATAATGGCGAGTGATTCTACTTTTATTCCTTTTGATTCGAGCAATAAACGTCCATTTTGAAATTCTTTTTCGATGATAAACCCCATACCAACCATATTGGCTCCTGCTTGTTCTACTAAATCAAGAATGCCGGATGCTGCATTTCCATAAGCTAAAAAGTCATCAATGAAGAGTATATTGTCGTCCGGACCTATAAATTCTGTACTTATTGCTATTTCGTAATCACGATCTTTAGTGAAAGAATGCACAGTTGTAGATAAATAGTTTTTCATCGTGTTAGGCCGTTTTTTCTTGGCAAATATAACCGGTAAATCCATAAAGAACCCTGTCATAATAGCTGGAGCAATACCGCTGGCCTCAATAGTTATAATCTTATTTACCTTAGTATTGGCAAAGCGACGTACAAATTCAATCCCAATAGCTTTCATCAGCGTTGGGTCCATTTGGTGATTAATAAAACTATCAACTTTCAAGATTCCGCCTTCGAAGCATTTTCCATCTTGAAGTATCTTTTCTTTTAGCAGTTTCATGACCTAATAATTATCGGTTATTTCTCAGATCTTTTACCCGCACTGCTTTGCCTTCACTTTGAGGTAGTGATCCTTTATTTACTAATTTCAGTTTTGGAGTAAGTAATATTTCATCTTTTAATTGACGTGTTATTTCTTTTGCCAGGCCTTGTAGCTCAACATAGTTGTCGGTTGAAAGATCACTTAGTTCTACTTCAACAATCATCTCGTCCTGATTGTTCTTAGTTTCTAATGTAATCAGATAATTACTGCCTAATTGAGGGAACTGAACCAGAATTTTTTCAATCTGCATTGGGAATATATTCACTCCTTTGATAATGAACATATCATCGCTTCTGCCTTTTATTCTGTCAATTCGGATATGAGTGCGACCACATGGACATTTACCCGGTAATATACGTGTTAAATCGCGAGTGCGGTAACGGATAAGAGGCATTTGCTCACGATCAAGAGTAGTAAGAACGAGTTCGCCTATTTCTCCATCCGGAACATGCTCACCAGTTTCCGGATCTATTATTTCAACTAAATAACAATCTTCCCAGAAGTGCATTCCGTTTTGTTCCTTGCATTCGAAAGCCACACCGGGACCATTCATTTCTGTCATTCCAAAGCTGTTGTATGCTTTAACGTCCAGAAGTTTTTCTATCTTTCTTCGCTGCTCATTCGTATGGGGTTCGGCACCAATTACCAGCGTTTTAAGTTTTGTGCTTTTAGGATCAATGCCTTCTTCCTGGAATACTTCAGCCAGACGGATGGCATAACTTGGAATTGCGTGAAGGGCTGTTGTTCCAAAATCTTTTATAAATTTGATTTGTCGCTTACTGTTTCCCGCTGCTGCAGGAACAGTAAGCGCACCAAGTCTTTCTGCGCCATACTGAAAACCTAGTCCCCCTGTAAACATACCGTAGCCAGAGCTATTCTGAAAAACATCAGTCTTTCTCAGACCAACCATGTATAAACAGCGAGCAACCAGATTTGCCCATGAATCAAGATCGTGTTGAGAGTGCACAATTACAGTAGGATTACCGGTTGTACCGCTGGAAGAATGGATTCTTACTGCGTCGCTCATATCTCCGGCTACTAATCCGAAAGGATAGTTTTTGCGCATATCTGCTTTTGTTGTGAAAGGAATCTTTTTGATATCTTCCAATGTCTGTATAGAATCTGTGTTTATGCCGTGTTGAGTGAAAACGTTTTTATAGTAAGGTGCGTTAGAAGCGATATTTATTGTTTTTTTTAGTCTTTGAAGCTGAAGTTCGTTCAACTTCTCTCTACTCATCGTTTCTATATCTTCTTCCCAATATTGATTCATGGTTTGAATAAATTAGTAAGGCGTTCTGTCTTTTTGTGGTTTTACATCATTTTTTCAGCAATCTCTTTTCCGGCAGCCAAAGCTTTAAGATTCATTTCTACGATAGCTTCTCCTTTTCTTTCAAAGATATCGCGGATACTTTCTTGAATCTTACTATATTCAATTCCCAGGAAAGGAATTGTAGCGCCAAGCAATACAATGTTTGATACGCGAGGAGAACCTAGTTCCTTAGCAACCTTATCTACATCCAGAATTATCTTGTGAGGTAGTTTATTAATCTCATTCATTATATCAGCTTCTGCCGGATAATTTGGAATATTGATAAACGGAACTTCATTGGTTACCAACCAGCCATCATTGCTGAGGTAGGGCAGATAACGCAAGCTTTCCATTGGCTCGAGTGAGATAATCAAGTCGCACTTGCCTGTTGGTATTAAATCAGAAGCAATTGGCTTATCGCTTATACGAAGATTAGATTGCACATCGCCTCCTCTTTGGCTCATTCCGTGAACTTCTGCCTGCTTCATGTAAAGTCCTTCTTTTAAGGCTGCCTCACCAATTACGGTAGCGATGGAAAGAATTCCCTGACCGCCTACACCTGATAATATTATATCTTTTTTCATTTTTTGCTACTTCTTTTCTTTCTTGCTAATGTTTGTACACACTCTCTGCGAGGAATAATAACCGAAACACCACGATATTCAATTTCTTCGCGGATAATTTGTTCCATTTCCTCATAATTCTTCTTTAATGGAACAACTACACGAAGATGTGCAGGATCAACTCCAAGTCCCAGACAGATAGCTTCAATCTTTCCGGTACCGGCCGAATCTTGTCCACCAGTCATGGCTGTTGTTTCATTATCGGAGATTATGATGGTTACACTGGCATTTTCGTTTATGCAATCAAGTAAACCAGTCATTCCCGAGTGAGTAAATGTAGAGTCGCCAATAACAGCTACCGAAGGGAATAAGCCTGCATCTGCAGCACCTTTAGCCATAGTGATGGAAGCTCCCATATCTACGCAAGAATGAATGGCGTTGAATGGTGCACCGGCGCCTAAAGTATAGCAGCCAATATCACTGAATACCTTATGTGCAGGGTAATCTGCTTTTAAAACTGCTGTTAAAATAGTATACATATCGCGGTGACCGCAACCTTCGCAAAGAGCTGGCGGACGCATTTCAACTACGTTTGGAGTAACGAATGTAGATTTGTTTTCTTTGCCTACAGCTTTGGCTACGCTATCAGGATTTAATTCTCCATCGCGAGAAAGAGTTCCGTCTAAGCGTCCTTTAACTTTAACAGCATTTCCAAGGTAACCGCCGATGAGCCTTTCAACAAATGGCTGTCCGTCTTCCAATACCAGAATTTCATCGCATTCGGAAATCAGTTGGGTTAATTGCTTTTTAGGAAGTGGGTATTGACCAATTTTCAATACAGGATATTCGCATCCATCAGGATAGTTTTCCATCAGGTAATTGAATCCGATACCACATGCCACGATACCTAATTTTTTGTTAGGACCGTCAATATACTTGTTATAAGGAGATTCTTCGGATGCTTTAACAAAGTCTTCTTGTTTGGCAATTAATTCTTTGTAACGACGACGAGCGATTCCCGGAAGGAGAATGAATTGTTTCGGATCATTGCCGAAAGACATTTCATTTTGTTGTGTTAAAGTTTTGGTTTCAACGCCCGAGCGAGAGTGAGCCAATCGGGTAACCATTCTCAGTAGAATTGGTTCGCCTATCTTTTCTGAGAACTCGAATCCGCTGTAAACCATGTCATAAGTTTCCTGCTGATTAGAAGGTTCGAACATAGGGATTAATGAAAAGTCACCATAGAAACGGCTGTCTTGTTCATTTTGTGAAGAGTGCATGCTGGGATCGTCGGCAGCAACAACAAGTAATCCTCCGTTAACTCCGGTCATGGCAGAATTGATAAAGCAATCTGCTGCTACGTTCATACCAACGTGCTTCATGCATACCAAAGCACGTTTGCCGGAAAAGGACATTCCCAAAGCGGTTTCCATAGCCGTTTTTTCGTTTGTACTCCAACGGCTATGGATATTTCTTTCTTTCGCCAGTGGCGATTGCTGAATGTATTCTGTTATTTCAGTAGAAGGGGTGCCCGGATAGGCATAAACGCCGGAAAGTCCGGCGTCAATAGCTGCTTGCGCAATGGCTTCATCGCCCAATAAGAGTTGTTTGCTCATATCTTTGTATCTTAAATGTGTTTTTAGCGTTAGTTAATAACTAAACACAAAGATAGGCAATAAAGCGCTAAATTAATAGTAAATGTTTAGAAAATCTTCCGTTTATTCAGCTCTTCCTGATATTTCTTGGCGTTAGCCTGATGCTCTTCCCAGGTTGCTGCAAAGTTGTGAGTGCCGGAAAAATCTTCCTTTGCGCACATATATACAAAGTTATGTCTTGTATAATTTAGTACCGCATCAATACCTTTAATAGAAGGAATACGGATTGGTCCCGGAGGTAGTCCTTCGAACTTATAAGTATTGTATGGAGATGTTGAGCGAAGGTGCGTACCCGTTACTCTTTTAATAGTAAAATCCTGTACGGCAAACTTAACTGTTGGATCTGCCTGAAGTTTCATCCCTTTATGAAGGCGGTTGATGTAAAGACCGGCAACCATTGGTTTTTCTTCATTATTGTTAGTTTCTTCTTCTACGATAGAAGCAATGGTAGTAACTTCTGCCGGAGTATATCCAATTGATTTCGCTTTAGCAAGGCGGTCGCTTGTCCAGAACAAGTTATACTCTTTCTTCATTCTTTTGAAAAGATCGGCAGTAGAAATGTTCCAGTAAAGCTCGTAAGTATTTGGAATGAAAAGGCAAACAATAGTTTCCTTCTTGAAACCTAATTTAGAACAAAAAGTCGAGTCGTTCAATCGGGTAGCTACTTCTGCTGAGTCTATCATCAGTTGGTTTCCGATTTTTTTTGCCAGCTGTCCGCTTGTACGAACATCATTGATTGCAAATTCCAAAGGAGCTTGCTGACCTCTTGTTAATCGGCGAAATACCGGATAATTACCATCTCCCGGTTTAATTGCATATCGTCCCGTATGAATACTTTTGGCATCATCCAGGTTATTCATCAACCATCTGAATGTTTTCATACTGCGGGGCATACCTGCCTGCTCTACTTTAACCATGATTGAATCGGCGGTGTCGTCACGGTCAATATACACATATGCTTTTTTATCTGGTTGGAATTCTGCCGCAAAAAAAGTAAAGTAAACGAAAATTGCAGCAAGTAAAGCGATGGCGCCAATGCTGATTGCAGCGATGACCCATTTATTCTGTTTTTTAAAGTCCATAGTCGGGTGTGAATGCTTAATTGTTTAATTTCGCCGCAAAGATAGTTATTAATCTTTTACGTTATACCTAAGCATATCTAATTATTTTAGTTTATGTATTGCAGTAAGCTTTTTATTAGAAAGGTGTACACCTAATAAAAATAAGGTCTACACTTTGTTTATTTTTAGTGTAGACCTTTTGGGAAATATTACTTGAATAAATTTATAAGCTCCAGCCGTATGTAGAGTTAGAACTTTCTATACTATTCTCAACATCATCCGGCAATGCAGAAAAGAAATCCAGACCAGTGATTTTTTCAACTCTGTCGACAGAAACCGCATAACTGCTAAGCGGCAATTCTTCCTTTTCATTTTTCATAATAAAGCCAATAGCTCTTGGTTTCTTGAGAAAAGGAGCAAGAATAACCTTGAAGAATCTTTGTGGAACGGCAACCCGTGCATTGCCTATTGTGTTGTATCCCTTGTCTACAATTGGTCCGCAAACAATTACAATGGCACTGTCTTGCTGTGCCCAGTCGCGAACTTTTTCTTCCAGCGTTTTCCAGCGTCCGGCATTCAAAGAGTGTTTTTGCGGACACATGTTGCTATAGTAAAAACATTCCTTCATTACAGTTGCGTTCCACTTCATATCTGCCGCCGGAGCCATGTGTCCACGGTCGTATCCCGAACGTTTATAATCTTCGTTCGACGGACAAACTCCTTTTACCTTAGGATCTACTTCGAAATCATCCGAGCGATCCAGCTTTCCTTCTGTTTCATCGCGGGTCAATTCATAAGAAACCCAGTTGGGAATGTGCCATTCCGGATTGTATGACACGGTATATCCTGCATGAGTGATGATTTGTTCGGGTCGCTTAGTTGTTGATTCCGGAATCTCAAGGTCACCGAAAGTTTCTTGCTTTTCGGGCAGCATAATTTCTTCCGTCTCGTATTTTACATTATTTGCTGCATGTAATATCGGACTACGGAAGTGTTCGTAAACAAATATAGAGACTAAAGATATAGCAATAGCTAAAAATATAAATCTTAGTCTGTTGTTTTGTCTGTTCTTTTTCTTTCTTTTTGCCATGTTGTTTTTTTATTCTTTTAGCGACTGCAAACATACTAAGTTTTTTTCTTTTGCGTTATCTATTCAATGTTTTTATCATTTTAATGCTTACATTTGTTTTATGGAAAAAGCACGAATAGCAATTATCGGACTAGGATATGTTGGCTTGCCTCTGGCCCGCCTTTTTGCAACAAAATATCCGGTTATCGGATTTGATATAAATGCCGATCGCATTAAAGAACTTAATAATGGAAAAGATTCTACGCTTGAAGTAACAGACGAGCTCTTGCAATCGGTTTTAACAAGTAATCCTCTCTCAGAAACCGGATTGTTTTGTACTGCCGATGCTGAATTTCTTGCCGATTGTACCTATTATATAGTAACAGTTCCTACACCGGTTGATAAAACCAATCGTCCAAACCTCGATCCGTTGCTTTCTGCAAGCCAAACAGTGGGTAAGTTTATATCAAAAAACGACATTGTAATCTACGAGTCTACTGTATCGCCGGGAATTACCGAAGATGTTTGCATTCCCATTGTAGAAAAGTTTTCGGGGCTTACCTTAAACAAAGATTTCTTTGCCGGATATTCTCCCGAGCGAATCAATCCGGGCGACAAACTACACACCGTAGAAACCATACTGAAGATTACATCCGGCTCAACTCCTGAAACAGCCTGGCGAGTTGATGAGCTTTATCGCTCAGTAATTACTGCCGGAACTTATCTGGCTCCATCAATCAGGGTAGCCGAAGCTGCAAAGGTTATAGAAAATACCCAACGGGATATTAATATCGCCTTCATTAATGAGTTGGCAAAGATATTTAATCGTATGGAGATCGATACCCGCAGTGTGCTTCAGGCAGCAGCAACTAAATGGAACTTCCTGCCGTTTTATCCGGGATTGGTTGGCGGGCATTGCATTGGTGTTGATCCTTATTATCTGGCACAACGGGCAAAAGAATATGGCTTTCGTCCGGAAATAATTCTTTCGGGAAGACGAATGAATGACGGGATGGGAGAGTATGTTGCTCAGGAAGTAGTTCGTTGTATGATTAAGAAAGAAATACTTATTAAAAATAGCAATGTGCTTATTTTAGGAATTACCTTTAAGGAAAACTGTCCCGATGTTCGTAATACAAAAGTTATTGATGTAATTCATGAACTTCAGAATTATGATATTAACGTTTCAGTCTATGATCCTATAGCTTCTACTGCCGATGTTAAAAGTGAATATGGAATAGAGATAAAGTCTGATCTTCCCTCAGAAAAATATGATGCAGTTATAGCTGCTGTGGCCCACAAGGAATTTATCTCCCTGAATATTCGATCGTTAGTTAAAACAAGCGGCGTAATATACGATGTAAAGGGAATTTATCCTTTGGAAGATGTTGATGCCCGACTTTGATTTTTAGAAAAAAATACTAAAAAACTCTTTTTTATATTGGAATAATGGTGTAAGTTTGCACATCATAAGCCGAAAAATGCCGCCATAGCTCAGTTGGTAGAGCGTTTCACTCGTAATGAAAAGGTCCTCGGTTCAAGTCCGGGTTGCGGCTCATTGTTAAATAAACGGTTTAATTATATAAGAAGCTTTGCTTATTCAGTGAAGCTTCTTTTGTTTATACACTTCATTTTACGTTTTCCAAACGTATATATCAAGCTTTAGTTTTTAGATATTATTTTAATGAAAATGTATCAATGGTTTAGATAATTTCTTTCTCGATAAATAATTCTACTCTTTTTTTGATTGAAATAATTTTATTTTGATTAATATTGAACTCATTTATATTTGGTTTGTTTTATTATGAAATAAAAAAGGAGATGTAAATATGGCAAATGTAACATTTAAAGGGCAACCTATCAGATTGTTTGGGGAGTTAATTCAAATTAATGATTATGCTCCTAATTTTCACTTGGTAAAAAATGATTTAAGTGATTATTATCTTGATTACGCTAAAGGGAAAAATGTTGTTTTAAATATATTTCCTAGCTTGGATACAAGTGTTTGTGCTGCATCGGTAAGACATTTCAATAAGATTGCTGCTCAATTGCCAAATACAGTTGTGTTAGCCATCTCTAAAGATTTGCCGTTTGCTCAGGGACGCTTTTGTACAACGGAAGGAATTGATAATGTAATTGCATTATCAGATTTTCGTTCGCCTGAATTTGCTACAGAATATGGTTTGCTAATTGAAGATGGTCCGTTAAGAGGGCTGTTGGCAAGAGCTGTTGTTGTTATCAATCCCGATGGTAAGGTTATTTACACAGAAATTGTAACTGAAATAGCTACAGAACCTAATTATAATGCTGTAATTGAATTACTAAAGTAAACTTACTTTTAAGGAAAAGAGCTTGCTTTTAAATAGAAAAGTAACAAAGTCTCATTGTAATTCAAATTTTAACTATAAAAATTCCCCTTATATTAGCTTATTCTATTAATGAGCAAGACTAATATAAGGGGAATTCTCTTTTAAGAAGTATCAATCTATGAGATTTCCAATTTTGAAATTCTATTTCGATAATAGCTTCTTTTTATGCAAATAACTTTTCTTTAATTGAAATCCGAATTAGATTCATTCTGCTGATTTCTTTCATTTGATTTTTTTATTTCAATGATTAATTGTTTCAAATTCTGTTCATCTGCAGACAATTTGCATGGAGGGTTATCAAGAATACTATTTGGATTTTGTTCTACTGCTTTGATTATATATTTATTAAATTCCTCTATGTTATTCAAAGCCCCATAAGTATAAGTCAATAATAAATAGTTGTTTTCGAATTCCGGATAAATGAGCTCAACTTTTTGGAAGCATTTCAAAGCTAAATCATACATCTTAGTCTCAAAGTAGATAATTCCTATTTCCGAAAAAGTTGTGGGATCATGAGGATCAAGCTTGATTGCTTCATCAAAACATTTCTTAGCTTTATCGTATTCTTCATTAATTAAATAAATTCGTCCTTTAGTAAGGTATGGATCAATGCCTGATGGATCATTTTCTATTGCTAAATCTGAGTATTCAATAGCTTTATCAACTTGCTTAAGTCCATTATAGCACAGTGAAATATTAGAGTATATATCTGATTTAGGTGGTGTAAATCCATTCTCTATCTCTAATGCTTTATTAAAAGTAATAATAGCTTTTTCATATTCCTTTAGATTGTAACTACATAAGCCAATGAAAAAGATGGTCATTCCCATTGAAGGCTCTAATAGATCGTATCTTTCATAATACTCACGTGATTTTTCGTAGTTTTCCAATTTATAATAACCATGAGCTGTCATTAATATCGAACCCGGATGATTTGCATCAACAGTAAGAGCAAACTCATACGCTTCCAATGATTTGTTATATTCTTCAATAGAATAGTAGAATCTACCCAACTCAAACCAGCTCAAAACTGAGTAGGGGTCTTTGTCGATCAATTGATTAAATAAAGCTACTCCTTTTTCTGCTTGATTGCATTGAGCATAACAATCGGCTAAGTTGAATCTAAAACTATAGTTTTCCGGGTCTGAATTGAATATTTTCTCATACCAGGGCAGGGCCTCTTCATGATAATCAGAATCGGTATACATATATGCTATGTCGAGCCAGTTGTCTATGTCGTTATTTTCTTCTTGACTAACCACTTCCTGAATAAGGATCTTGGCTTCATCTATGTTATCTTCCAGTATTAAAAGTTCTGCCTTGAGCATTTTTACATCCCGAACATAATTTTCTGGAATGGAATATGCTATCTCTTTAGCTTCTTCTATTCTTTCCTGTTCGATAAGTATATGTGCTTTAATAACAAGTACTTCTGTGTTTGCAGGATGGATGGAAAGAGCATAGTCTATAACCTCGAAAGCTTTGTCATACTGCTCGATAGTTCCATAGTACTCGGCGAAATCGGCTAATTGGTCTGCATCAAAATAGCAGGTTTTATTACCTGCTTTCATTTCTTTATATTGGGCAAATGCTTGCTTAAACTCTTCGTTTTCTTCAAAATTGGAGAAAAAAGTTCTCATAAATTATATGTGTTGGGGTAAAAACAGTAAGTTCCTTCTTTTATTTTGAGGGAACTTACTGTCCTTTTTTTATTTATTAATTTTACTCCAAGTGTCTTTTAAACTTACAGTGCGGTTAAATATCAATTTGTCCGGAGTAGAATCTTTATCTACATTGAAATAGCCAATGCGTTGGAATTGCAAATAGTCTAAAGGTTTCATTTCTGCCAGGAATTTTTCTACGCGGCAGTTAGTTAAAACTTTAAGTGAATCTGGATTAAGAAGGTCACGGAAGTCGCCATCTTTCTCTTCTAATGCAGGATTCTCTACTTTAAATAAGCGATCGTAAAGACGAACTTCTGCAGGAATACTGTGAGCAGCACTTACCCAGTGAAGAGTACCTTTTACTTTACGGTTACTATCTGGCATACCACTCTTAGTGTTCAAGTCATATTCGCAATATACTTCTTCAATTTCGCCTTCTGCATTTTTCTTGCAGTCTGTACATTTTACGATATATGCGTTCTTTAGACGAACTTCCTGACCAGGGGTCATACGGAAATACTTCTTAGGTGCATCTTCCATGAAATCTTCGCGCTCAATATAGAGTTCGCGGCTGAATTCTATAGTGTGAGAAGCTGAATTTGGATCTTCCGGATTATTGATTGCTTCCATTTCTTCCACCAATCCTTCTGGATAGTTGGTGATAATACACTTCACAGGATTGATTACAGCGGACACACGTGTAGAACGCGCATTAAGGTCTTCCCTAACTGCTGATTCAAGAAGTGAAACATCAATTATTCCATCATATTTTGTATATCCAATCTTATCAATGAATTTATGAATAGACTCAGGAGAATAACCACGACGGCGATAACCGCAGATAGTTGGCATTCGTGGATCGTCCCATCCTGTAACCAATCCTTCTTTTACCAAGGTTAGAAGTTTACGTTTACTCATTACGGTATATGTAAGATTCAAACGGTTGAACTCCATCTGACGAGGGCTGTAGTTATCGTCTTTCTTCAATAAATCGATGTAATAGTTGTATAAAGGACGATGAACTTCAAACTCCAGTGTACAGAGTGAATGAGTTACTCCTTCAAAGTAATCTGATTGTCCGTGAGCAAAATCGTACATAGGATATGCCTTCCAGGTTGTTCCTGTGCGATGATGAGGATGATTGATTATACGATACATTATCGGGTCACGGAAATGCATGTTTGAATTAGCCATGTCAATCTTTGCACGAAGAACCATAGCACCTTCGGGTACTTCTCCGGTATTCATTTTCTGGAAAAGTTCCAGGTTTTCCTCAATAGGACGGTCGCGGTACGGACTGTTTGTTCCTGCCTGAGTTGGAGTACCTTTTTGTTTTGCTATATCTTCAGCTGATTGTTCGTCAATATAAGCTTTTCCTTCTTTGATAAGCTTTACGGCAAAATCCCATAACTGCTGGAAGTAATCAGAGGCATAATATATATTTCCCCACTTGTAGCCTAACCATTCAATATCTTCTTTGATGGCATCTACATATTCCACATCTTCTTTTACGGGATTGGTATCATCGAAACGAAGATTACAAACGCCATTATACTTTTGGGCAATACCAAAGTCCATGCAAATTGCTTTTGCATGACCAATGTGCAGGTAGCCATTAGGTTCTGGCGGGAAACGTGTTTGTATTCTTCCTCCGTTTTTACCTTCCTTTAAATCGTTTTCTACGGCGACTTCTATAAAGTTCAAACTTTTCTTTTCGCCTCCTTCTTCCGTTCTAATATCTGTCATAGTGATACGTTGTTACACAGTTAAGGCTGCAAAAATAGTCATTCTTTTTTATTTTACATTAATCTGACTGGAATATATCCACTCTTTTTTATGAGATTTTGGCCTTCCGGAGATAAAACGTACTGGATAAATGGAGAAACCTTGTTTTTATCTTTGTTATTATAATAATAGAATAGCGGTCTTATAACAGGATAAGTCTTTTTTGAAGCATTTGCCATATTAGGAGCTACATAATTCTTTCCGTCGTATGACACAGCTACAGCTTTTACTTTTTTACTTACATACGCAAGTCCTACATAACCGATTGCACCTTTTGTTTGACTTACCGATTGTATTATTGCTCCTGTTGCAGGCATAGAAAGGACACTCTTCATGTAATTCTTGTTTTTGAGCACATGTTCTTTGAAAAATTCATAAGTTCCTGAGGAAGTTTCACGAGAGTATACTACAATCTTAAGATCTTTTCCGCCAACTTGTTTCCAATTAGTAATTTTGCCGGTAAAGATACCTTCTAGTTGTTCGCGTGTAAGTTTGCTTACAAGGTTAGATGGATTTATAATTACTGCTAATGCATCATAGGCAACCGTTACTTCTGTAATGTTTTGCTTCTTTGCTTTGAGTTTTATCTTTTCTCCAAATTTAATTGGACGCGATGCCATTGCAATATCACAAGTACCATCAATTAATGAAGAGAATCCAACGCCACTTCCACCACCGGTTACAGTTATTTTGCTTCCAGTTTTTTTGTTCATATAACTTTCTGCTTCCAATTGTGATACTGGAAGTACTGTGTCGCTACCTTTTATTTTCTGTGCGTGCAAGGATGTAACACTTAACAATAACGAGACGAATAAAAGGATAAATTCTTTTTTCATTTTTCATTGATTTTTAAATTCTATTGCAAAATAATAAAATTGATATTACAAATTGGTTACAACGGTATTGTTTGCATGTAACAATGTAATCTAATCTTAATATTAACGGATTTATTGAAGATATGTTTATTTAAAGGTTTACACTTTATTTGTTTTAGGTGTACACCTTATTATGTTTATATCTAGACTATCTTTATTTAAGCTGTACTGTTTTCTTTGATTAATAAATGAATAACTATCTTAGTATTCTAAACATTCTTACTTAATTGTTGTTTTGAATTTTGTAACCTAAATGTAACACGATTGAAATAGTTCCTTCAAATCATAGTCACAAGTTCTTAATATCTGTTTCGTTTCTTTGCACCAGAAAAATATACGATATGAAAAAATTTTTTGAACGAATTATTGAAGGTATACTTACTTGCAGCGGATTTGTGACAAGCATCACAATTCTGCTCATTATTGTTTTTCTTTTCAGCGAAGCGTTCGGACTCTTTGGTAGTAAGGCGATAGAAGATGGTTATGTGCTTGCACTTAACAAACAAAACAAGGTAACAGACATAACTCCCGCTGAAATCAAAAAAGTGTTTGATGGAGAAATAACCAACTGGTCACAGCTTGGAGGAGCAAATACTCCTATAACAGTTTTCCGGTTAGAGAATCTTACTGATTATTACTCGGAAGAAGAATTAGGACCGGAATATGCATACGCAGGTGCTAAGATTGCTGAACTAATCAATAAGAATCCGGGTATGATTGGATTTATACCGAATACTTATCTTGATAAAACCTTTCAGGGGCATTTAATTAAGGATAAAACAATCTCAATGAAAGATGTTCTGTCGGGCACAGAATGGTTTCCAACTGCTACTCCGGCACCTCTTTTTGGTATACTTCCTTTAATAACCGGTACACTTTGGGTAAGCTTCTTTGCTATATTGTTTGCTCTTCCTTTCGGATTATCCGTTGCAATCTATATGAGCGAAGTTTCCAATCATAAAGTGAGAGATATTCTTAAGCCCATAATAGAATTGCTTAGTGGAATTCCATCAGTTGTCTACGGTTTCTTCGGACTTATTGTTATCGTTCCACTTATTCAGAAAGTATTTCATCTTCCAGTAGGTGAATCCGGACTTGCCGGTAGTATCGTTCTTGCAATAATGGCATTACCAACGATTATCACAGTAAGTGAAGATGCTATGAGAAACTGTCCTCGTTCAATGCGTGAAGCTAGTCTGGCGCTTGGAGCATCTAAATGGCAGACTATATATAAGGTTGTTATTCCATATTCAATATCAGGAATAACATCGGGTGTTGTACTTGGTATTGGTCGTGCAATAGGAGAGACGATGGCAGTTTTAATGGTAACAGGTAATGCAGCAGTTATTCCTCACACGATACTTGAACCACTTCGAACAATTCCTGCAACCATTGCAGCCGAACTAGGTGAAGCGCCGGCAGGTGGTGCTCATTATCAGGCTCTGTTCTTGTTAGGCGTTGTGTTGTTCTTTATCACACTTATAATAAACTTCAGTGTAGAATATATTAGTAGCAAACAGAAATAATGGAAAAGAATAAATTCCCACAATCATACGATAAGCGCAAACGTCGCTCTCAGAAAATAGCTTTCGGCATTTTCTCATTATTTAGTTTCAGTATTGTAATCATACTGTTCTCAATCCTTGGTTTCATAGTGTATAAAGGTATAGGTGTTATCAATTGGAATTTCATTACAACCGAACCGACCGATGGTATGACTGCCGGAGGTATATGGCCAGCCATCGTTGGTACGTTTTATCTGATGTTTGGTAGTGCTATCTTTGCTTTCCCGGTTGGAGTGATGAGTGGTATATATATGAACGAATATGCTCCGAATGGAAAAGTGGTTAAGTTTATCAGAGTAATGACAAATAACCTTAGCGGTATCCCTTCTATTGTATTCGGACTCTTTGGTATGACGCTTTTTGTAAATTACCTTGGCTTTGGAGATAGTATTCTGGCAGGTTCACTTACTTTAGGCTTACTTTGTGTTCCTTTGGTAATCAGAACTACCGAAGAAGCATTAAAAGCAATACCAAATACCTTCCGCGAAGGAAGTCGTGCGCTGGGAGCAACAAAATTGCAGACCATCCGCCGTGTTATCCTACCTATTGCCACACCTAATATCATCACAGGTTTAATCCTGGCATTAGGACGTGTTTCAGGTGAAACAGCTCCAATTCTTTTCACTTGTGCGGCATATTTCCTTCCAAAGATTCCAACTAGTATATTCGATCAGTGTATGGCTTTGCCTTATCACCTTTATGTAATATCTACAAGTGGAACAGATATGGAAGCTCAACTTCCCATAGCTTACGGTACAGCGCTGGTGCTAATCGTAATAATCCTGGTAGTAAACTTACTCGCCAATGCTTTGAGAAAATATTTTTCCAAAAAAGTAAAAATGAACTAAAACGAAATAGAATGAATAAAATTGATGTAAAGGACGTAAACTTCTACTATGGCAATTTTCAAGCCTTGAAGGGGATTAACATGCAGATACAGGAAAAATCTGTGGTAGCCTTCATCGGACCATCAGGTTGTGGTAAGTCTACATTTCTTCGCCTTTTTAATCGAATGAATGATTTGATTCCTGATACTCGCATGGAAGGTCAGATATTAATTGATAATGAAGATATTTATGCAAAGGGAGTACCTGTTGACGAATTAAGAAAACGAGTTGGAATGGTATTCCAACGCCCTAACCCTTTTCCAAAAAGTATTTTTGAAAATGTAGCTTACGGACTCCGTGTAAACGGTATAAAAGATAATGAATTCATTCGTCATCGTGTAGAAGAAACATTAAAAGGTGCTGCGCTTTGGGATGAAGTAAAAGATAAACTGAAAGAATCTGCATTTGCTCTCTCTGGAGGTCAGCAACAAAGACTTTGTATTGCTCGTGCAATGGCTGTTTCTCCTTCCGTTCTTCTAATGGATGAACCAGCTTCTGCTCTCGATCCTATTTCCACAGCCAAAGTTGAGGAACTTATTCATGAATTAAAGAAAGACTATACAATTGTTATTGTTACTCACAACATGCAACAAGCTGCTCGTGTAAGCGATAAAACTGCCTATTTCTATTTGGGTGAAATGATTGAATTTGATAATACTAAAAAGATATTTACCAATCCTTCTCAGATATCCACTCAGAATTATATTACGGGACGTTTTGGATAGTGTTTTTTATTTTTATATTTGTAATCTTATAAAAGAATAGCGATATGGTAAAGTTTATAGAATCAGAGCTAGTTCAACTGAAAAAGGAAGTGGACGAAATGTGGACATTGGTTTATAATCAGTTGGATAGAGCATCGGAAGCTGTGCTTACTCTTAATAAGGAAATGGCGCAGCAGGTTATCGTTAGAGAAAAACGTGTAAACGCTTTCGAGCTTAAAATAGATAGTGATGTAGAGGATATTATAGCCCTTTACAATCCGGTAGCTGTAGATCTTCGTTTTGTTCTTGCTATGTTGAAGATTAACACAGACCTGGAACGTTTGGGCGATTTTGCTGAAGGTCTTGCTCGCTTCGTAGTTAAATGTGAAGAACCGGCTTTAGATCCGGATCTTTTAAAGAACCTTCGTTTGGAAGAGATGTTTACTCAAGTGCTTTCTATGCTTGAAACAGCAAAGCAAGCATTAAATGAAGAAAGTCTTGATTTAGCAACATCTGTTTTTGCTAAGGATAATCTGATTGATGAGATTAATGGAGAGGTTACTAAAAAACTAGTTGATTATATAGGTAAGAATCCGGAGAGTCTCTCTTTATGCCTTAATTTGATAAGTGTGTTCCGTAAACTTGAACGTTCTGGAGATCACATAAATAATCTGGCTGAGGAAATCGTATTTTATATTGATGCGAAAGTTCTAAAACATCAGGGTAAGACTGATGAAAGTTATCCTCAGAATAATAATAAGTAGAAAGAAATTTGGTATTAGTTGGGTAATTGAAAAGTTAAAATGCAAAAACATGTTTTATGACATATAAATATGTTTGTATAGTATTAAAATATCTTGCATATTTGCAACCGTTATCCTGAAAACAATCTTTTTACCTTAAAAAAAACTAATACCTATTGAAAACTGAAAAGCGGAACTTTGTGAAAAGTTCCGCTTTTTGATTTATATATAGATCTCTATCCTATCAGATAATTATGATTTTATTTGTTGAATCTGTTTCATTGAATGATTATTTTTATAAGCAGATTATTATTTACAGTTACTATATTCTACGATAAATTGTTCCCAATAAAGAATGTGACCAAAAATAAAGCGGGAAACTAAAAAGAATTATTCTTTCTGGTTTCCCGCTTTATTTAAATAGACTATGATTAGTATACTAACACTTTACTGTTCGGCAAATCTGGAATATAAAGCTTCCCATTATGTATTGAGAAATCTGCCGGTCCGGTTAATTGTATAGGAAGAATAAGGTTCTCCACTTTCTTATCTTTAATATCAATCTTTCCTACATTTCCATTTACCCACGTTGAGAAGTATAAGTATTTGCCATCTTCTGATAGTGCTAAACCATCATATTGACTCATACGGTTCAAAAATACTTCAGTAATAGGGTTCTCTAAATTTCTGATAGAATAAATAACGTTTGGAGCAGATGTATTTCCATCAACAGGATATGATGCTACATATATTATACTGTCAGTCGCAACAATACCATTGGCTCCCGGAATATTGGCAAATAGCTTAGGTGTTTGCTCTTTGATATTTTCAGGAGAAGAAACATCCAGTTTGTAAATGTTACCCGTATTTGTGACAGTTGCATAAAGGTTCTTTCCATTTACGGCAAGATCGTTTACATAAGAATCTTTAGTTGGGAGCTTTATTTTCTGACTTTTGCTCACGTCACTCAAATTAAAAACTACTATAGAGTTAACATCTGCAACGAACAGGTAATTATCTACCACGCACATTCCTTTGGGCGCATTCAATCTTCCATCTGCAGGGATTAATACTGATGGCTTACCTGAGTTGAATTCCATAATATATCCTTTGCCGGCAGTATTAAGCGGATTTATAGTATCGCCGCCAAAATTGCTTATATATAATGATTCTCCATTCCAACAAGTTGCTTCACAAAAGCGAAGACTGTCGGAAATTACTGTAGCAGAATCCTTCAAAGGTATTACCTGAACGTCTGCTTTCTTAGCCTCTTTGCATGATATGATAGTCATAGCTGCTAAAAAAACGCTTCCAATTATTTTTTTATTCATATTGTAGTTTTTATTTTGTTTGTTGACAAAGATAAATATTATAACGAATAGTAAATCATTTTATTTAAAATAAATTATCTTTGCTGCCTTTTTTGTCACAGGATATTACTTAATAATATTCTGCTATAAAAGTAACAACCAAATTTATCCTAACTAATTGAAAATGAAAAACGAAGATTACGTGTATTATAAAAAAGGTATTATTTATAGTAAAGCTCCACATAAAGAAAAACAATTAACAGAGGAGATGCGTCTGGAATTAATAAACAAAAATAAAGTTTGGTTTATCAGAAATGCATATGATTTTGATTCTTCAGAGCCTACATCTTTCTGGTTTATTATTAAAGACAAATTCTACGGAATGGAGGAGTTAAAAGCAAGAACGCGAAATAAAGTTCGTCATGCTTTTAAGTTCTTTGAAATAAGACCAATTACTGTAGATTTTATGCGTGAACAAGGATATGATGTTTACAAAGATTCTTTTGACCGATATTCCAACACTACAGATGTTGTAGCTTCACGTTCTTCGTTTATTGCTGATTTAGAGAAGTTTAAAGAAGGTCGTGAATTTTGGGGAGTAATAGATAAAATAAATGGTACATTAGTGGCTTATGCTGAAAATCATTGTAAAGAGGATATGTGCGAATATTTTATGCTTAAGTCGAGAACAAAATATTTATCTGGTGGATATTACCCCTTTTATGGCTTATTTTACAAGATGAATGAGCATTATTTAGGCACAGGGAATAAACGTTACGTCTCGGTTGGAGCACGTTCTGCAACCGAACATAGTAGCATTCAGCCTTTTCTTCTCTCAAAGTTTTGCTTTCGTAAAGCCTATGCAAAGCTTACTTTAACTTATTCTCCTTTGTTAAAGTATACAATAAAAACTCTTTTCCCGGTAAGATCCTATATCCCTTCATTGAGATTGCAGGCAATGCTTCGTCTTGAAGCGATGGCAAGAGGCACTATTTGAATTGTTTATTGCTGATGTAACACAAATATCCTAGCTTGTAAAAAGCGAAAATCTTCATGCTGGGATGGTTGCTTAGCAACTCTTTCTTCATGAGTTCTCTTGTTTTTTTGAAGATAAAGGATAAGAGGACTTGTGATTTGTATTTTTTTACTTTATTAAACGTGCTCAATAAGCGTACATATCCGTTCAGTTTATCTGAATACCGATAAAGATTATCAATCCCCATCTCCGTTTTATGAAGAAATGCATCATTCTTTTCCAGCCCTAAGTGAAAAAGCGGATTGTCAATATGATTAATCTTTATTTTACGTTTTTCCAACTCAATACCAAAGGCAGTATCCTCATGTCCGTATCCCGAAAACGATTCGTCAAAAAGAATTTTCTGGAAGATTCTTTTTCTTATCAGAAAGTTGAATGATGAGAATTTAGCATAAGGGTTTATATTACGTTCCTTAGCAGAATGTTCTTCTGCTGATATCCCATAATAGTAGCGAAGGCTAAACTGTTTAGAAGGTATGGGTCGATCGTATAGTAGACCTCCGCAGATAACGTCGTTGCCATGTATTGCCGAAACATATTTTTGTAGAAAGTCATTGCTGACGAGACCGGCGTCGCTATCTATGAATAATAAAAGATCATATTGAGCTTTTTCTGATAGGAAATTTCTAATCCTGGCTCGTCCGATATTCTCTTTAAGTTCAATAAACATGCAGTTGTTTAACCTGTTTATTTTTCGGTTGTTACGTTTCATCTCTTCCTTTGATGCATCGTCTGCAATAAGGATTTCAACAGGGAAGGATAATGTTTGCGCCTGGCGGTGAAGCTCTTCTACAAGACCTAAACATTCATAATTATAAGTCGGAATAAGAATCGATAGCATTTTTATTGTTCTATTTGTCGCAAATGTAATATAAATATTACTGATTTAGCTTAATTTGATTTAGTAAATTAAATGAAAAGCTTACCTTTGTAGCTCATTTTATTGATATTGTATGAAACAACTATATATCAAGTTCGTTCTCGCATTGTTTGTTATTACCATTTCGTATACAGCTTCAGCTCACTCAGCTGTAGTTGTAGGTTCGGTTTCTGAGGTAGCACCATCTCATTTGACAGGTGTTGTGCGTGATTCTGTTACAAATGAACCAATACCTTACGCTTCAGTGTCTTATGAAGGCAAAGGTGTTGGAAGTATCTCGGATATTAATGGAGCCTATCGTATTACCACACGTAAAGGTTGGAATGAAGTAACTTTTACAGCTGTAGGCTATAAAAAGAAAACGGTTAAAATTGTTCCTGGAGTAACAACCAAACTTAGTGTTAAGTTGCAATCTACCGATATACAGCTTACTGAGATTGTTGTAAAACCTAGGAAAGAGAAATATTCCCGTAAGAATAATCCGGCAGTAGAGTTGATGAAGAAGGTGATTGAACATAAGTCCAGTCAGCGTTTGGAAGAAAATGATTTTTATCAGTTCGATAAATATCAGAAGCTTACTACTTCAATCAATGATGTAAATCCAGATGATTTTGGTAAAGGTATCTATAAAAAGATGCCATTCCTGGTTAATCAGGTAGAGCCTTGTCTGGAAACAAATAAGCTGATTATTCCTTTCTCTGTTCAGGAAACAGCTTCTCAAACTATTTTCCGGAAAAATCCGAAGGATGAAAAAACGATTATAAAAGGTATAAATACATCGGGAGTTGACGAACTTTTCTCAACTGGCGATATGATGGGAACTATCCTTAAAGACGTATTTACGGATGTGAACATTTACGATGACGATATCCGTCTGTTGTCGAGCCGTTTTATTAGTCCTATTTCTTCAAGTTCTGCGATATCTTTCTATAAGTTTTATATTATGGATACGCTGAAAGTAGAAAAAGACTCATGTATCCATCTTACATTTGTGCCTAATAATTCACAGGACTTTGGTTTTACCGGTCACCTTTATATTTTGAAAGATTCTACTTATGCCGTAAAGAAGTGCATCATGAATCTTCCAAAGAAGACGGGTGTGAACTTTGTAGATAACCTCAATATTATTCAGTCATACGAGCAACTTCCTAATGGTAGATGGGCACTCAAAGATGATGATATGATCGTTGAACTCTCATTCGTGAAAAATCTGTCGAAATTACAAGTCCGGCGTCTCACCAGATATAGCAATTATGCATTTAATGAAATTCAGCCAAAACTGTTTAAGGTGAGGGGAAATACCGTAAAAGAAGTGGATGCTATGATGAAGGACGATGACTTCTGGAATAAAATGCGTCCGGTTCCGCTTACAGATAAAGAAAACGGTATGGATTTGTTTCTTCAGCATCTCGAAGAAATGCCAGGGTTTAAATATATGATTATTGGTTTAAAGGCATTGATTGAAAATTATGTTGAAACCGGTAGCAAGGGTCATCCAAGTAAATTCGATTTCGGACCAATGAATACTATTATAGGTAGCAACAGTATTGAAGGTCTCCGTCTTAGAATTAGCGGACAAACAACAGCCAAACTGTTCCCTCAACTTTTCTTAAGCGGATATTATGCTTACGGATTCAAGGATAACCGTTCTAAATATAAAGGAATGGTGGAATATACATTTGATAAGAAAGAATTCCTTGCAAGAGAATTCCCTAAACATTCCATTTCCTTCTCTTATATGTATGATGTAATGTCTCCTATGGATAAGTTCTTGAAGACAGATAAAGATAATATGTTTGTGGGACTGAAAACCACAACCGTAGACCAAATGTCATACGTGCGCGATGCTCAGTTTAAATACGAACGTGAAACAATGTCCGGCTTCTCAGTTGCTATGACAGTAAAGAATCGTAATGACGAGCCAACAGGTAATCTTTTCTATATAAAGAATGATGAGGCTAAAACAAGTGTGCACGATATAACAACAACCGAAGCTTCTTTGCAACTTAGATTTGCACCCGGAGAAACATTTATTAATACCAAAGAACGCAGGTTGCCAATCAATTTTGATGCGCCAATCTTTACTCTTTCTCACACTATGGGTATTAAAGATGTGCTTGGTGGTGATTATAAATTCAATTTGACTGAAGCTGGTATTTATAAGAGATTCTGGCTTAAATCGTGGGGTAGACTGGACGCTTATGTTAAAGCTGGTAAGCAATGGGATAAGGTTCCTTTCCCATTATTGATTATGCCGGCAGCCAACCTTTCTTACATTACACAAAGGGAGACGTTTAACTTGATCAACAACATGGAATTCCTGAATGATAAGTTTGCTTCATTAGATCTGACTTATGATTTGAACGGAAGATTATTTAATCGTATTCCTTTGATTAAGACTCTTAAGTGGAGAGAGGTCTTTAAATTCAAAGCGCTGTACGGAGGTTTGAGCGATAAGAATAATCCCGATTTAAGTAGCGGTTTGTTCTTGTTCCCAACTCGCGATGGAGTGCCAACCAGTTACGCAATGGGTAAGCAACCATATATGGAATTCAGTGTGGGTATTTACAATATCTTTAAATTACTTCATATTGAATATACCCGTCGTTTAAATTATCTGGATCATCCTGGAATCAATAAAGATGGTATTCGTCTAGCAGTAATGCTTAACTTCTAAGGAAGTATTCTGAATCCGTCTATATAATATTAAAATCTCTTGTACAAAAGATTGCATTCTTCTGTACAAAACAATTAATTCTCCTGTACAAAAGAATGATTTCTTCTGTACAGGAGAATTTTCTTTCCCCGCCGTCGGTTTTAAAATCTTTGGCCGAGAATTATCCATTTTAAATATTAATATGTACATTTGCTTCTCATATAACAATAACGAAATGGCACAACCATTAGCAGAAAGACTTCGGCCAAAGTCGCTTGATGACTATATTGGCCAGAAACATTTAGTGGGAGAAGGGGCAATCTTGCGTAAGATGATAGACGCAGGACGCATTTCGTCATTTATTCTTTGGGGACCTCCCGGAGTGGGTAAAACTACCCTTGCGCAGATTATAGCCAATAAACTTGAAACGCCTTTTTATACATTAAGTGCAGTCAGCTCGGGCGTAAAAGATGTGCGAGATGTGATTGAAAAAGCAAAAAGTAGCCGTTTTTTTTCACAAGCCAGTCCTATTCTGTTTATAGATGAAATTCACCGTTTCAGTAAATCACAGCAAGATTCCTTATTAGGAGCAGTAGAGCAGGGAACAGTGACACTTATTGGTGCAACAACAGAAAATCCATCTTTCGAGGTTATTCGTCCATTACTTTCTCGTTGTCAGCTTTATGTGCTTAAATCATTAGAGAAAGAAGATTTGCTTCAGCTTATAGATCGTGCTATAAATGAGGATCATATCCTGAAGAGTAAAAATATAGTAGTCAAGGAATCAGATGCCATGCTTCGCTATTCGGGTGGAGATGCACGCAAACTGCTTAATATATTAGAGCTGGTTATTGAATCGGATACTGAAGATCCAATAGAGATTACCGATGAAAAGGTGGTTGACAGACTTCAACAAAATCCACTGGCATACGATAAAGACGGAGAAATGCATTATGATATTATTTCCGCTTTTATAAAAAGCATTCGTGGAAGCGATCCCGATGGAGCAATTTATTGGCTGGCCCGCATGGTGGAAGGGGGAGAAGATCCTGCCTTTATAGCCCGCCGACTGGTTATTTCTGCTTCAGAAGATATCGGTTTGGCAAATCCAAATGCATTGCTACTTGCCAATGCCTGCTTTGATACGCTGATGAAAATAGGATGGCCCGAAGGACGCATACCTTTGGCTGAGACAACTATTTATCTGGCAACAAGTCCCAAAAGTAATTCGGCCTACAACGCCATTAATGATGCACTTGAATTAGTTCGGAATACAGGAAATCTGCCTGTGCCCTTACACCTGCGCAATGCTCCTACAAAGCTGATGAAACAGTTGGGGTATGGCAATGACTATAAATATGCGCACAATTACGAAGGGCATTTTGTAAAACAACAATTTCTTCCCGAGGAATTGAAAAACCAATCAATCTGGCATCCGCAGCCAAATCCGGCGGAGGCTAAACTCAAAGAACATATGGTACAACTCTGGGGAGATCGTTATAAAGAATAAATTCTAAATTTAATTTGAATATGAAAATTGTAGTATTAGACGGTTATGGAATGAATCCGGGCGATTTATCGTGGGATGAACTTAAAGCTTTGGGCGATTGTACTATTTATGATCGCACTTCTGCAGCAGATGTTGTTGCTCGTTCCAAAGATGCAGACGTTATATTAACTAATAAAGTTGAGATTAATGCTGAGGTTATTGCTGCTCTTCCAGAGTTGAAATATATTGGCGTAACTGCAACCGGATATAATGTTGTAGATGTTGAAGCAGCAAAAGAACGTGGAATCGTTGTTACCAATACTCCTGCTTACAGTACTATTTCGGTTGCTCAGATGGCATTTGCTCATATTTTGAATATAACTCAGAATGTGGCACATCACTCTAACGAAGTAAAAAATGGCCGATGGACCAACAGTGAGGATTTCTGCTTCTGGGATACTCCACTTACAGAACTGAGCGGACTAAAACTTGGTATCGTGGGACTTGGACGCACTGGTATGGCTACGGCTCGCGTTGCATTTGGTTTTGGAATGAGTGTTTGTGCTTATACTTCTAAATCACAGCTTCAATTGCCACCGGAAATTAAGATGATGACAAAAGACGAAATTTTCACAGAATGTGATATCATTAGTCTTCATTGTCCGCTAACCGAAGAAACCCGTGAACTTGTTGATGCAAAACGCTTGGCAAGTATGAAGCCAACTGCTATTTTGATTAATACCGGTCGTGGTTCGCTTATCAATGAACAAGACTTGGCTGATGCTTTGAATAAGGGAGTCATTTATGCTGCCGGATTAGACGTTCTGTCATCTGAACCTCCACGTGCAGATAATCCATTACTTACTGCAAAGAACTGTTTCATCACTCCTCATATAGCATGGGCTACTAAAGCTTCTCGTGTAAGACTGATGAGTATCGTTGTAGAAAATATCAAAGCATACTCAGCTGGTAAACCGGTTAATAATGTAGCAAAATAATAACTGATTATTCGTTATAATTATATAAAGAAGAGGCTGTTACTTTTAAATATAGTAACAGCCTCTTTTTATTTAAAAAACATTTTCTATTGGAAACTTGTTTTATTAGAAAATAGTAATACCTTTGCAAAATAATTCCATTGGAAAATATTATTATTGGAATTTTATAAAAGGTTATCTAAAAAACATAATAGGAAATGAGTAAAGAAAAGTACATTATTATTGGAGGAGTAGCTGGAGGTGCAACAACAGCTGCCAGAATCAGACGAATAAATGAGGATGTTGAGATTATCTTGTTCGAAAAGGGAGATTATATCTCTTATGCTAATTGCGGTCTACCTTATTATATAGGAGGAGTTATAAGCGAACGTGAAAAGTTGTTTTTGCAAACTCCGGAATCGTTTGGCTTACGTTTCAATATAGATGTAAGAGTTCATTCGGAAGTAATCAGTATCGATCGCAATAGCAAAGAAGTTATTGTCCGTTCTAAAAGCGGAGAAGAATATAAAGAGAAATACGATAAGCTTTTGTTATCTCCGGGAGCTGCACCTGTTCGTCCTTCTTTTCCTGGAATTGATTTAGATGGCATTTTTACCTTACGTAATGTAAATGATACAGATGCCATAAAAAACTATATGGATACTCATTCGGTGAAAAAGGCTGTTGTAGTAGGAGCTGGGTTTATTGGTTTGGAGATGGCCGAGAATCTTCAGCATGCCGGAGCAGAAGTTTCTATCATTGAAATGCTCAATCAGGTAATGCCACCAATTGATTATTCTATGGCTTCACTTGTACACCAACACTTGCAGGATAAAGGGGTAAATCTGTATCTGGAACATGCTGTTAGTGCTTTTACAAAAAAAGGAAATTCCATCGAGGTGGTATTTAAAAACGGGAAATGTATAATGGCCGACCTGGTAATTCTTTCCATTGGTGTGCGTCCCGAAACTACATTGGCTAAACAAGCCGGACTGAAAATAGGAGAGAGGGGGGGCATTGCGGTAAATGATTACTTGCAGACTTCAGACGAAAATATTTATGCTGTTGGTGATGCTATTGAGTATAAACATCCTATAACCGGAAAACCATGGCTCAATTATCTGGCTGGTCCGGCCAACAGACAAGCACGTATCTGTGCGGACAATATGTTACTTGGTAACAAAATAAAATATGAGGGAGCTATAGGAACTGCAATAGCAAAAGTATTCGATCTTACAGTTGCTTCTACAGGAATGGCTGCAAAGCAATTAAAGAAAGAAGAAATCCCTTATATATCTTCAGTAACTCATTCGGGTTCTCATGCCGGTTACTATCCTAATGCTCTGCAAATGAGTATTAAAATAACCTTTAGTCCGGAGAACGGAAAACTTTATGGCGCTCAGATTGTAGGATACGATGGCGTGGATAAACGACTCGACCAGATAGCACTGCTGATTAAACAACAAGGTACGATTTATGATTTGATTCAACTGGAACATGCGTATGCTCCTCCTTTCTCGTCAGCAAAAGATCCTATTGCCATTGCAGGATATGTGGCAGAGAACATTCTGCTGAAAAGAGTGAATATAATTACCTGGAGACAACTGCAACAAGCTCAGGATGGCATAATTCTGGATGTGCGTACTCCAGATGAATTCTCACTGGGAGCAATTCCGGGTGCAGTAAATATTCCAATAGATGGAATTAGAGATCATTTGAGCGAAATTCCTCAGGATAAAAACATTTATATCTATTGTGCAGTAGGACTGAGAGGTTATCTTGCTTCAAGAGTGCTGATGCAGCATGGATTTAACAATGTATTTAATTTGTCGGGAGGATATAAACTATATCAGGCAGCAACAACTCCAGTAGCTCTTAATGATAAAGACATGATTGCCTGCTCTTTAGGCTTAGGAGATGGCAATGCTAATAAAATGGAAATAGAGACAATCAAGATAGATGCTTGTGGATTGCAATGTCCTGGTCCTATAATGAAATTGAAAAAGAGTATAGAAGGTATTAATATTGGCGAACGTCTCGAAGTAATCTCAACTGATCCGGCTTTTCGTCGTGATTCTCAGGCATGGTGTAATATGACAGGACATAAAATGATCTCACAATCAGCCGATTCAGGTAAGTATGTTTCAGTTATTGAAAAAGTGGAAAAGAAGAAAGTTTCTAATGAAATTAGCGAAGTATCAGTCGAAAATAACAATAAGGGGAAAACTTTTATCATGTTTAGTGATGATTTAGACAAAGCTTTGGCTACTTTTGTACTCGCAAATGGAGCAGCTGCTACAGGAGAGAAGGTAACTATCTTCTTTACGTTCTGGGGATTGAATGCGATTAAGAGAACAAATAAACCAAAAGTTCAGAAAGACATCTTTGGAAAAATGTTCTCTATGATGCTTCCTTCGGATACTATGGCACTGAAACTTTCTAAGATGCACATGATGGGAATTGGCAGCAAAATGATGCGGTTTATCATGAAAAAGAAAGGCATCGATTCTTTGGAATCATTACGTCAGCAAGCTATTGATAGTGGAGTAGAATTTATTGCTTGTCAGATGTCAATGGATGTAATGGGAGTGAAAGAAGAAGAACTGCTCGATAATGTTACAATTGGAGGAGTGGCTACATATATGGAACGAGCAGACAAATCCAATATCAACCTGTTTATTTGATAATAATTGAAAGAAATGATAAAAGTAATCTGTCAGCTGAGAGACATTAATATTGCCATGAATGATCTTGAAATGCAGCTGAATGATAAATATGGCGTTGGTTTAAATGAAGCAATGGCTCTGTGTTGCCTTTCGGAAGGTCGTTTGTCGGCATCTGAAATTGCAGAAAAGACCGGGATGACATCATCTCACTGTTCTAAAGTGATAAGATCTGTTGAACAGAAGATGTTTATTGAACGTAGTCTGGGAGAAAATGATAAGCGACAAATGTACTTTAATCTGAATAAAGAGGGAAAGAAAGTTTTGTCGCAGATAAAATGTAAAGGTCTTGTTTTACCAGAAATATTGCAACCTGTCCTTGGACATTGTGATGAGGAATAGCTAGAGACATTTCTTTCTTTAGATAACAAAAGCACGTTGGTATTATTAATTCCACCGTGCTTTTTTGCTATAATTCTAAATAGGAACGTTTTTAGACTTTATATTTTATTGAAAATGAGGGATGAAACACTTTTTAACTCGAATGACTACTTATAAATAGAAAAACATAAGGTTATATTCTGTCTTACTATTTTATTTTTAAAGATAATAACTTGATTATTAGGCGCGGGCATTTTTGTAACACCCCGTAAGAATGCTAAAAAATAGCATTGTTGCCCGCAAATTAAAAGCTCTTTCTAGCAATCATAAACTCTTCATTTATAAGAATTCCTAAAATGGAGGTTCATTAGCATTGCAGGAACATTGCGCAGATGTAACGTTGCAGACAGATTATTAATAGCTTTTATTCAAAGATTGAGAGTTCTGAATTATAGCTTGATTAACTTCTTTCCATAATAAAAGAGCCATTCTTTATCTGTTAGACAGATAGAAAATGGCTCTTTTAATATTATAGGTAACAAGAATTCTTCAAATAGCAGCGTATTTTTATGTATTCTCGTTTAATTTATACCAGTTGAAGCAAAGTCTGAACAATTCTGTCGGCTGTTCTTCCATCCCATCTTTCAGGAAGACTTCCTTGTTTCCATTCGCCTTTCATTATTTTTTCAATTGCAGCACCAAGCTGTTCCGGGTTTTCACCAACTAATTCGTTGGTACCGATAGAGCAGGTTTCAGGATGCTCAACATAGTTATTTAATGTAATACATGGAATTCCAAGGAATGTTGCTTCTTCTGCTACATTACCTGAGTCTGTAACTATTGCTTTGGCTTTGCTGGTCAGATAACCAAATGAAAGATAGCTTTGAGGAGGAAGAATGTGTAAATTAGAAGCTTTTATATTAAGCTCGCTTATCACATCACGTACGTATGTATGTAACGGAGCAACAATAGGAGTACCTTTGGCTTCAGAAATTAAACGCTCAATAAGCTCTTTGAAATTCTCTTTATTTTCAATCAACGCATGGCGATTGATTGTTAAAAGAATATAGCTCTGCTCTTTTAATCCTAAAACACCAAATGTAGCAGGCTTTATAAACCTGTGACGATTATATCTTAGAGAATCCATCAGGATATTTCCTACAAGAAAAACCTGTTCATTTTCTGCTCCTGTTTGATTCAAGTTACGGTTTGCACCCATTCCTGCTGTAAACAGATAATCAGAAAGTCCATCAGTAATCATTCGGTTCACTTCTTTAGGCATACTCATATCAAAAGAGCGTGTTCCTGCAACCAGGTGAGCAACTTTTATATTTTGCTTTTTAGCAACAATAGCGCACGCCATAGTTGAAGTTAAATCGTCAACGACTAATACTATATTGGTTGGATTTTCTTTTAGTTCTTTTTCAAAAGCCAGCATAATTCCTCCTGCCCGTTCAGTAAGGTTTTCAAAACCTATTTCCAGATATGCAGTCGGCTTTTTTATATTCAAATCAGCAAAAAGAGAAGGATCCAAACTTGTATCATTAGCTGATCCAGTATATATTACTCTATATGAGATTTCTTTCCCTTGCTCTCTGGCATTATCAATAGCATGCATGATTGGAGCAATCTTCATAAAGTTGGGGCGTGCCCCTGCAACAATAGTAATTTTCATGTCTATAATATATGTTGTTCTTTTAGGCAGCAAAAGTACACTTTCTTTCATAATTCAAGATATAAATCAACTTACTTTTTTCTTATTTGATTCATAATTTAATTCTTTATTTGTTTCTTTGCAAAAAAAATGGGATTATGCCTACATTTGTTCAGATTATAGAATTCTTCGGAACTTTTGCTTTTGCCATTAGTGGCATACGTTTAGCTTCTGCCAAACAATTCGACTGGTTTGGTGCTTATGTTGTTGGATTGGTTACTGCTATTGGCGGTGGAACCATCCGTGATGTTCTTCTTGATGTAACACCTTTTTGGATGACAAATCCGGTTTATCTTATTTGTTCTGCCCTGGCTTTATTTTGGGTAGTAGTTTTTGGCAAACAATTAGTCCATTTGCATAACACATTTTTTCTTTTCGACTCCATCGGTCTTGCTCTTTTTACCGTTGTTGGAGTAGAAAAAACTATAGCTTTAGGTTTTCCTTTTTGGGTTGCTATTGTAATGGGAAGTATTACAGGTGCTGCAGGTGGGGTGATTCGTGATATCTTTATTAACGAGATTCCACTTATTTTTAGAAAAGAAATCTATGCAATGGCCTGTATAGTGGGAGGATTGGTGTTCTGGGGCTGTTCTTTTATGAATCTGGATAGTATGTTGATACAATGTATCAGTGGTTTTAGTGTTTTTCTCACAAGAATTCTTGCAGTAAAATATAATATCTGTTTACCGAAGTTAAAAGGAGAATGACCTGAATACTGTTATTTAACGGCATAAAAACTGTTATTAATAATATACCCCCTAATTGCTGATAGAATTTGGGCTATCAAACACACTTATTTTATATAATATTGTAACAAGTAAAAACAGTATTAACACAAATAAGCAAAGTTATGAAAAGTTTAAATTTTAAAAGTGATCTGCTGGGAGTACAGGACGAACTACTTCGCTTTGCGTATAAATTAACAGCAAACAGGGAAGAAGCAAATGATTTATTGCAGGAAACATCCTTGAAAGCACTCGACAACGAAGACAAATTTACACCCGATACCAACTTTAAGGGGTGGATGTATACTATAATGCGTAATATATTCATTAATAATTATAGGAAGGTGATGAGAGATCAAACATTCGTTGATCAGACAGAGAATATGTACCATCTTAATCAATCACAAGATTCAGGTTTCGATAGCACTGAAGGAGCTTATGACATTAAAGAAATTCATAGAGTAGTTAATTCATTGCCAAAAGAATATAAGATACCTTTTTCTATGCATGTTTCTGGTTTTAAATATCGTGAAATTGCTGATAAACTAAATTTACCTCTCGGAACAGTGAAGAGCCGCATCTTTTTTACGCGACAACGGTTGCAACAACAATTAAAGGATTTTGTATGATGCTTATAAAATATGATATATTTTTGGTAATTTAAGGGGGTAATTCTAATAAAAATGGCATTACTCCCTTTCTTTTTCTAATTTGAAATATAAATATGATATTAAACATATTTTAAAAATGGCGATTTTATTTATTTCCTTGACATAATGTCAATTCATTTGTTATCTTTGCAATAGCATTTTAATAAACTTTTATAATCTTATATAGCGCTTTACAATGAAAAAAGAAATTAAATTTAGCCTGCTTTATCGGGATATGTGGCAATCTTCCGGAAAGTATCAACCAAGGGCTGATCAATTGGCAAGAATTGCACCACTAATTATTGAAATGGGATGTTTTGCTCGCGTGGAGACCAACGGAGGAGCTTTTGAACAAGTAAACTTATTGTACGGTGAGAACCCCAATAATGCAGTGAGAACTTTCACGAAACCATTAAATGAAGTTGGTATTCAAACCCATATGCTCGACCGTGGATTGAACGGGCTACGTATGTATCCGGTCCCTGCTGACGTTCGTAAACTAATGTATAAAGTAAAGAAGGCACAGGGCGTTGATATTACCCGTATTTTTTGTGGTTTAAATGATGTGAGAAATCTCATTCCGTCAATTACTTATGCTTTGGAAGCAGGCATGATTCCTCAGGCTTCACTTTGTATAACTTTCTCTCCTGTACATACGGTAGAGTATTATGCAAATATTGCAGAACAGCTAATTGCAGCAGGAGCTCCTGAGATTTGTTTAAAGGATATGGCAGGTATTGGTCGTCCTGTAATGCTTGGAAAATTAGTAAAAGCAATAAAGGACAAACATCCAGAGGTTATTGTTCAGTACCACGGACATTCTGGTCCTGGTTTTTCTATGGCTTCTATTCTTGAAGTTTGCGAAAACGGTGCTGATATTATTGATGTTGCCATGGAGCCATTGTCTTGGGGAAAAGTTCATCCAGACGTATTGTCTGTTCAGGCTATGTTGAAAGATGCCGGTTTCCAAGTTCCTGAAATCAATATGAAGGCTTACATGAAGGCTCGTAGTTTAACACAAGAGTTTATTGATGACTTCCTTGGATATTTTATCGATCCTACAAATAAACATACTTCTTCATTGCTTATTGGCAGTGGACTACCAGGAGGTATGATGGGATCAATGATGGCCGATTTAAAGGGTGTTCAATCCGGAATTAATATGTATTTGAAAAGCAAGAACCAAAATGAACTTAATATTGATGATCTATTGGTGATGCTTTTTGATGAAGTAGCTTACGTATGGCCAAAATTAGGTTATCCTCCTTTGGTTACTCCATTTAGTCAGTATGTGAAGAATGTTGCATTGATGAATGTTATGCAGATGGTTAAAGGGGAAGAACGCTGGACTATGATTGATACTCATACCTGGGATATGATTTTGGGTAAGAGCGGTAAATTACCAGGTGAACTTGCTCCGGAAATTATTGAGTTGGCTAAATCAAAAGGATATGAATTTTCTGACGAGAATCCTCAAGATAATTTCCCTGATGCTTTGGATACGTATAAGAAAGAAATGGATGACAATGGATGGGAATATGGTCCGGATAATGAAGAATTGTTCGAACTGGCTATGCATGATCGTCAATATCGCGATTATCGTTCAGGTATAGCAAAGAAACGCTTCGAAGATGAATTACAAAGAGCGAAAGATGCAGAAATGCAAAAGAATGGCTTTACTGAAGAGGATATAAAGAAATTAAAACGTGCTAAAGCTGAACCAATTACAGCTCTTGAAAAAGGACAGATATTTTGGGATGCAAGTTTCGAATCTGGATCTACTCCTCCGGCTATTGGTCAGAAATTCTATCCAGAAGAAACATTTTGTTATATTGGTACTTTATGGGGAACTTATGATAAGATCCCGGCCAATTTCTCAGGTCGCATCGTTGAAGTCTGTGTAAAACAAGGTGCTCATGTAAACAAGGGCGATATTCTTGCTTATATAGAAAGAATAGAGTTGTTTGCATAAAATTAGTAATAAGCTTTTGTGATAAAATAGTAGGGCAGCAGTCACTTTGAAAATTGAAGTGGCTGCTGCCTCTTTTTCTACTTAATTTTATTAGATTGAAAGAATCCAATATAATACAAAGCTCAACTATTTGAATATTTAAATAGTATATCCAATTTTTAGGAAACATTCAACAAGGAATAACTTTACTTTTTTTAATAAGAACAAGGAAAATAAGAACTCACTTATTCTATATTTCTTTATTGACGATATAGTATAAATAAAAATAAGGAGCTTTCCTGTTTGTCTTTTCGTAAGATAGAATTTACAGATATCGATTTATTTGAAATATACTTATTGCACTCCAATCAACCGATCATATCTTTCCCCGAAAGGACGATGATATACTAATATCAGATATTCATTTTCTGTTTCATAGTAATTTCCTTCGGTGAGAGCAGTTGTAGTTTTATTGCTATTAGTAGGCACAAAAAGGTACTGATAGTTATATGCTCCCTGTTTTAGTAGTTGAATAGTCTCAAAGGCTTTCGTTTCAGGGTTGTATTTCAAACAATAATTATCAGTTAAGTTGTCGTGAGTAAATGCTCCCTGCAAATAGAAATTCCCCTCCGGTAATTCGTCTTTCCATGGAAGAGAAAAGTGAACCAGTAAATAATCCGCTTCGATATTATTATTAGTAGCCCAATCATATCGTACCAGATAACGCCCGTTCTGGTCTTGATCGTAACTGTAGTTCTTTGTTCTTAGCTCATCCGGGATTAAAGTTACATGATAATACGGATCAAAAAACTTAATTCTTTGTATACCTTGTGCTGCATATTTTACGCTAACCATTTCGAAACGTCTGTATTCGTTCCCAGCATCGAATATCAGATTCTTATTATGCTCATATTTTAGTTCATTTGAACTGATATATGAAGGTATTAGATTAGTCACACAATTATCCTCACGCAGATTTTGCATAACTTTAATTTTTATTTCACTTTGAGGATTACGGATATTATATCCGTTATAATTGACGTTGAAAGAAACCTGTTGATGTGATTTGTTATTATCTATATCTGTATTGCTGCTTACTGTTGCCGAAATTGTTACTTTCTTTTCTATTACAGAAAAGCAAGCTTTGCATACAGGTTTTGAATTATCATTATCGTCAAATATAGTAATAATATAGTTTCCTGAAGCTTTTAGTTTGACTTGCTCGTTAGGGAAAGATACTCGATAATGAGTGTACAGCATAGTAGTGTTCAATGAATTCTGATAGTCTTCAATAGGACTATTATTAAAACCTTCCAGAAATTCAATTTCGCTCAGTCCGGAAGGAGTCCAGTCCGCATTGTGATGTGAGATAACATATTGAAAACGGTGATATTCGTGTGATAGCTCATCAAAAGAGACTTCTAATACATCATCAGAATTCAGATTAACGATTGGAGGTGCTAGCCAATTATCGTTAACCTTTATCTGTAAGCTCTGAATGTTAGGCGAGAAAACTTCATTTCTCTGTGCTTTGACAAACAAAGCAGTAATCAGAAATACACATAATATCAGCAGTTTTTTCATAGGTTATAATAAATAGAGACTCTATTTTCCTTTTTTAGCAGGAGGAAATTTAGGTATTAATTGCATAACCCTTAGTATTTTCGCCTGACGTCTGAGAATATATCTGGATGGATTAGCAGAATCGAACTTTATAGGGTTTGGTAAGGTTGCTGCTATTAAAGCACATTGTCCTCTGCTAAGTTTCTTTGCTGTGGTATGGAATTTGTATCTGGCAGTTGCTTCTGCTCCATAAATACCTTTTCCCATCTCTATGGAGTTTAAGTATACCTCCATGATACGCTCTTTAGACCATAGCGTTTCAATAAGAACTGTGAAATAAACCTCAAAACCTTTTCTTAACCATGATGATTCTGGCCATAGAAAAACATTTTTGGCTGTTTGCTGGCTGATAGTACTTGCTCCTCTGTTTCTTTTTCCTTCCTGACTCTCTTCAATGGCGAGTTGAATTGCTTCAAAATCAAATCCGTTGTGGGTGGCAAACTTGTTATCTTCGGATGCGATAACTGCCATTGGCAGATTCTTTGAAATCTTTTCAAAGGGGATCCATGTATGTTTTAGTTTAATTTCTTCACCATCTTTCATCTGTTCCATGCACCTGATTATCATTAATGGAGTAACATATACCGGAACAAAACGGTAGATTAACGTAACTAAAATTGTTGATCCAAAGAATGCAATAATAAGATTCCGAAGGATATGGAGGACTTTCTTTTTTACCATATTGAATGGACGTTGATTTTTACTATCATTATAAAAAGAAATCGTGTAAGCTATAAAACAGGCTTACACGATTTACTAATAATTTTGAAATAAATTATTTACTTGCGTCTTTAATCATTTGTTCACTTGCATACATATAAACCTCTACACGACGGTTTTGTGCTCTACCTTCAACAGTTTCATTGCTTGCAATTGGTTCTTGATAGTCTTTTCCAAGTACATATTTAAACTGAGTTGTAGCAACTCCATTATTTCTTAGATATGTAGCAACAGAACCTGCACGTTCAGCAGATAATTTTTGGTTTACTGCTAATGAACCAGTATTATCTGTATGTCCATATACTGCGATGTCCATTGTTCTATCTTCAGAAAGAACGTTTGCTAGTTTAGTTAAAGCTGTTTTAGATGTAGCATTTAACACACTTGAATTAGTTGCGAATAAGATACCTCCGTCAAAAGTAACCTTTACGGCAGTAAGACCATTAGCATCTGTTATCTTTTCTACTTTTGCTTGTTCAATAGCAGCAGCTTCTGCAGCGGCTTTATCCATCTTCTTACCGATGATAACACCAGCACCAGCACCAACTGCTGTTCCTATTGCTGCACCAATAGCTGTACTTTTACCACTATGTCCTGCAATCTGGCCAATAATAGCACCTAGAGCCGCACCTGAGCCAGCACCAATTAAACCACCTTTTGCTGTATTAGACATTCCGCATCCTCCAAATACCAAAGAGAAGCTTAATAAAACTGATAATAACTTAATCTTTTTCATAAGTTCAAAAATTAATAGTTTTCTAATTAAATGTTTAGTCTTAATAAAGTTGTTACAAAGATATAAATTCTTTTGAAAGAATTGTTCAATTTATTGTAAGAAAAAGCCTATTAGAGGCTTTTCTTGCAATAAACATTTATTTCTAATTAAATGTAAGCTACTTAAATTCAAGCTTTTTAGGGTTTTGTAAAACCATTTATTAAATTGCGATTGAAGGAATATTTAAGACTCTTTTCTTAATTATTGCAAACCACAGATAGGCAAAAAGGCCTTTTGCAATGCTTGTACTGCTAATTGCCCACCAAATGCCTTCAACTCCCATTCCTAAATTTGTAAGTATAATAGCTAATGGAATACGTAAACAATTAAAAGTAATACTTATTATAGCCGGAGGTAATGTTCTGCCTGTTCCATAAAATAATCCCTGAGTTGTAATTTCAAGCATCATAAACAATTGAGAAAAACCGTCTATGAATAAGAAAACTCCTCCTGCCAGAATTGCCTTTTCTTCGGGAACAAATAATGAAAAAACTTCCTGTCCGTAGAATATAAATAGGAATGTGCAGAAAGAGCCGAGAACAGATGTTATCCATAAAGTTGCTTTATATGCCTGTAATACCCGGCCTTGTTTTCCTGCTGCATAATTTTGAGAGATAAACGCGCTGAGTGCACTCGAAAATCCTTGCGATGTATTCCATGTTATAGCTTCGATTTGTCCTCCAAGGGTCATTGTCATTAAACCAATGTGCCCGCCTTGTTCGGAAGCTAACCTACAGATGTACATGTTTACAAAGGCAAACAAAGTGTTAAGTGTTGCAGCAGGAAGTCCTAGCTTAAGAATACGTAAAGTATAACTTTTCTGTAGTTTCGTAATAATCCTGAAGCCGCCTAATATATCTTTTTTCCCTTTTAATTTATAAAGAAACAATCCCAAAACAGCAGCCTGCGAAATCCATGTGGCAATTGCTGCCCCGGTGGTTCCCCATTCACATACAAAAATAAATATGGGGTCAAGAACTATATTGATTATTAATCCGGTGCCACTTATATAAAAAGGAACTTTGCTTCTTCCTGCCGCATTGTAAATACCGGTAAAAGCCGTTGATAAAAACATAAACGGTATGGCAGAAGCTATAATTCTCAAATAAATAACAGCCTTTGCCGATATACTACTATTTAATTCATAAACACCAATGATGGGGTGGGCAAATACGAACAGAAATATTCCCAATAATATGGATATTATAAGTGCTATAGTAAGATTATGAGATGCAAAAGTTCTGGCTTTAATTTCATCTTTAGCACCAATAGCTTGTCCCACGCTAACTTCGGAACCAACTTTATTCAATAATGAAATAGATGTAGCCATCCAGGCAAGGATACCTACAGTTCCAATTGCCGCAACAGCTTCGCTTCCTATTCTTCCTACCCATGCCGCATTGATAAGACTATAAGCCATTTGTATGAAAGAGGTTGCCATTATGGGCATGGCCAGATTGAATAGCTGTTTAAAGATAGGACCTTCCGTGAGGTGTTTTATTCCTTGCATTAAGTTTGTCTTTTTTATTTTAGTTGCAAAATTAGAAAATTATAATGGATATTAACAGAACCTCTTTCTGAAAAGAGCTACCTTTGCATTATTTAAAGATAAATAATTATTTTATATGTCAATTCTTGCATTTACATTAATTCTTCTTCTGGGAGCATATCTGGCCGGATTGGCTGGCTCGCTTACCGGATTGGGCGGGGGAGTGGTTATTATTCCGCTCCTAACATTAGGCTTTAATATAGATATTCGTTATGCCATTGGTTCTGCTTTGGTTGCTTCTATTGCTACTTCTTCAGGATCGGCGAGTGCTTACGTAAAAGAGGGAATAACCAATATGCGTTTGGGTATGTTTCTCGAAATAGCAACAACTATTGGTGCTGTTATTGGGGCTACTATCGCAATTTATATGCCTACAAATGTAATTGCTGTAATCTTTGGTACGGTACTGATATTCTCGGCTGTAATGACAATAAGAAAGAAACATGATCATAATGATGTTATAGGAAGTGTTGCTGCCAGAAAATTAAAACTGAATGGTTCTTATCCTACTGCCGATGGGCAGGTTCATTATCAGTTGACCAATGTCTTTGGAGGCTTTTCCATGATGTCTCTTGCCGGAGTGCTGTCTGGTTTGTTGGGTATTGGTTCGGGAGCTTTAAAAGTTTTGGCTATGGATGCTGCTATGCGGGTTCCATTTAAGGTAAGTACCACAACCAGTAACTTTATGATTGGAGTTACTGCAGCAGCGAGTGCGGTTGTTTATTTGCAAAGAGGTTATATCGATCCCGGTATTGCCTTTCCTGTTATTATTGGAGTCTTGGGTGGAGCAACTACCGGTGCGAAGCTTCTTCCAAGAATGAATGTTAAGGTTTTGAGAATTATATTTAGTGTTGCAATATCAATTGTTGCTCTTAACATGATGTATAACGGTTTTAATAATAAGTTTTAAGATGTTTAAAAAAGATATATCAGGCAAAATATTAGGAGATCGTGATCTTCAGAAAATTATTGGAACATTGCTTCGCTTCGGAGTAGTTACAGCAAGTATCATAGCTCTGATAGGAGGAATAATTTATCTATCGGTCCATGGAATGGAGATGAGACCGGTTTATAGCAGCTTCCATGGTGAACCTTCGGCATATACTAGCTTTGCCGGGATTATGGATAAAGTTTTTTCACTGGATGCACGTGGTATAATGCAGTTAGGAGCGGTAGTTTTGATTATGACACCAATATTGCGCGTAGTTTGTTCTCTCTTTTCCTTTGCAATAGAGGGAGACAGATTGTATGTTGTGATTACTATAGTTGTATTATCGGTTATATTATTCAGTATGTTCTCCGGAGTAAAATTATAGTGTACATAGATTTGTAACTCTATCTATAAAGGTTTGTAATACCACAAGGCTTACTTTGCGAATCGATTAACAAAAATAATACCGATTGGCAATGATAGGTCTTTTTAATGATTGTTTTCCTCCTATAATGGATGGAGTTTCCCTGACTATACAGAATTATGCATATTGGCTTAATAAAAAAACGAAAGATGTTTGCGTAGTAACTCCTAAATTACCTAATGTAAAAGATAATGAGGAATACCCTATATATCGTTATTCTTCTCTTCCTATCCCTATGCGAAAACCTTACCGACTGGGGTTTCCACGGATTGATTGGCCTTTTCACGAAAAGATAAGTAGTTTATCATTTGAATTAGTTCATGCACATTGCCCGTTCTCTTCAGGATCGTTGGCAATGCGGATAGCTAAGGCGCAGAACATTCCCATTGTAGCTACTTTCCATTCTAAATATAAAGCCGATTTTGAACGCGCTATTCCTAATAAGCGGATTGTAGATTATCTAATAAAAGACATTATTCGTTTTTATGAATCGGCTGATGAGGTTTGGATTCCTCAGGCTTCGGTGGAAGAAACGCTCCGGGAATACGGATACAAAGGTAAGGTAGAGGTTGTAGATAACGGGAATGACTATTCAGGTAATAATTCTGCCTATGTTTTGAGGGAACATGCGCGGGAAGAACTTGGAGTGAATAGTTGGGAGTTTATGTTTCTTTTCGTAGGACAGCACATTTATGAAAAGAATCTGGTATTTCTTCTGGAATCATTGGCTCAGTTAAGGGATATTTCCTTTAAGATGTTCTTCATTGGCTCTGGTTATGCGGCAGAAGAACTGAAACAATTAGCTGAAAAATTAAATCTATCCTCGAAAGTCTTTTTCCTGGGAACAATTATCGATAGAGAGATATTGAGGAATTATTATGCGGCGGCCGATTTGTTTTTGTTTCCTTCACTATATGATAATGCTCCGTTAGTGGTTCGTGAAGCCGCTGCATTGCATACACCTTCTCTTTTGATAAAAGATTCTACTTCGGCCGAAATAATCACAGATTCTGTTAATGGTTTTTTATCCTATAATACAACTGCTGATTATGCACAAAAAATTCGTGAATTAGTTCAATCACCTCTTTTAATGCGAATGGTGGGCGATAAAGCTTCTCAAACGATTGCCCGCTCGTGGGAAGAAGTTGTAGATGAAGTGTATGACAGATATGTGAGTTTGATAAGAAGAACATCGGGAATTCAGAATACCTTTCTATGGGAAGCAATCTGAAGCTTTTTAAAATAAGTTATATTCTGATTCCGGTTATTATCGGATTATCAGTAGTTGGTTGGTTGTTTTATGATGAAATGGATATTTCTGCCTTTTCGTCTATAACCTTCAGCGGACGAATGATCTTTTTTATATCATTGGCTTTTATTTTAATGCTGGGCCGTGATTTGGGATTGATGTGGCGATACCGTTTCATGTCAGAGAAAGAACTTACCTGGAAGCAAGCTTTTGATGTGAATATACTTTGTGAGTTTACATCTGCAGTAACTCCGTTGTCGATAGGAGGAAGTAGTCTGGTGGTAGTGTTCCTAAATAAAGAAGGACTCAGTGCTGGAAGAAGTGCAGCTATTATGATCTCTTGTCTCTTTCTCGATGAATTGTTTTTGGTACTTGCCTGTACCTTCTTTTTCTTTCTTATTCCACTAAAGGAATTGTTTGGCGACTCCACTACACTTACAACAAGTGTACAGACATTGTTCTTTTTAACCAACGGACTTATTGCGTTTTGGACATTTCTTCTCTTTATGGCTCTTTTTAAACGTCCTTATTGGGTTAAGAAAATCCTGTTTAAAATTTTTAGTCTGTCACTTTTGCGCTCCAAAAGAAATGCGATACTCCGGTTTTCTTATAGTCTGGAAAACTGTTCATATCAGTTTAGTAGAAAAACGTTCTCTTTTTGGCTTAAGTCATTTAGTGTAACAGCTTTATCGTGGACTTGTCGCTACCTGGTTGTTAATGCACTGCTTATGGCTTTTACCCCGTTGGGAAATCATCTCATTGCTTTTGCCCGCCAATTGCTTCTGTGGATTCTTATGGCGGTTAGTCCCACTCCAGGAGGAAGTGGATTAGGCGAATACATGTTTAAAGAATATTACTCCGAGTTCTTTACGGTTTCGGGAGTTGCTGTAATAGTGGCGTTTATTTGGCGGATAATAACTTATTATCTTTATCTGGTGCTTGGCGTATGTATCATTCCTCAGTGGGTGAAGAAACTCCGTTGAAACATAATTGTTTATCAGTCTTCATTTCATTGTAAAGGAGTTGAAATACAATCTGTATACCTTTATGCAAAGAAATAAACCCCATAAATTGAATGTAAAATGAAAAAGGTAATGCCAGTACAGAATTGTCATTTTGTAACAGTCGGGATTTTAATGGCTGTTATTGCTGTTCTATTCCTGCTTTATATGGGAAACTCCCTGTGTCAGACTACTTACCAAATGTATAATGAAAGTAGTTCTATCTATGCAAATAAATAGTTCTTTTTAATTAGAGCTTATTAGTTTCTTTTTTGATATACATCAAATGCTATTTTAGATGTATATCAAAGCATCCTTTAGATGTACGTCATAATATTCGTTTGATGTGCATCAAAATGTATTTCATTCACCAATCGTAGAAAATGTATCCTTAAGTTCTTGTAACTCACATAAGAGCTTTACTTTTCTTAAATTTATAAACAAAGAAATCTGTTAATGTGTTCTTTGAGATAAAGAGTCACCCCCAATCCTATACATTTTTTGTTTATGAGGCTTTATATTATATCCAACAGACTTCCACTGAGAGCAACCAGAACAGAATCGGGCGATTTTGAATTCTGTCATAGTGAAGGCGGACTGGCCACAGGGCTGGGATCGCTAACTATGGATGTGGAAAAACATTGGATAGGATGGCCGGGAATTTATACAGAATCAGATGAGGAAAAGGAAAAGATAATAAGATATCTTCAACCATATAATTTTCATCCGGTATTCCTGTCTCAGGAACAGATACAAAACTTTTATGAAGGATACAGTAATAGTACTCTTTGGCCTCTGTGCCATTACTTTTTTTCTTATATTGAGTATGAAAACAAGTACTGGGAATCTTATAAAGAAGTTAATGAACTTTTTTGCCAGAGTGCAGCACCACTACTTGAACCGGGAGATATTATCTGGGTACAAGATTATCACCTGATGCTTCTTCCTCAGCTACTTAGAAATTCCACGAATGAGGTCAGCATTGGCTACTTTCATCATATACCGTTCCCGTCTTATGAACTGTTTCGCGTACTTCCGGAAAGAGCTGATATTCTGAACGGACTATTGGGAGCCGATTTGATAGGTTTTCATACTCACGACTATATGCGGCATTTTGTGAGTGCTGCCGAGCGTGTTCTGGATTTACGATTCAAGCTCGATCATGTGTTGCTTGATACTCGGATTGCTTATGCAGATGCCTTTCCTATGGGGATTAATTATTCCCTCTATCATGATGCCATACTCAATCCTTCTGTGCAGCAAAAAGCTTTTGAACTAAAGAAAAACTACGGAACTCACAAGCTAATTCTTTCTGTAGACAGGCTCGATTATAGTAAAGGAATACTTCATCGTTTGAGAGGGTTTGCTCTTTTTCTGGAAAGACATCCCGAATATAAAGAAAAGATATCAATGGCCATGATTATTGTTCCGTCCAGAGATAAGGTGGATAGGTATGCCGGCCTGAAAACAAAGATAGATGAATCTATTGGAGCCATTAATGGAAAATATTCTACAATAAACTGGACACCGGTTTATTATTTCTATCATAGCTTTAATTTCGAAGAACTGGTTGCTATGTATAATATTGCAGACATAGCTTTGGTTACTCCGCTCAGAGATGGCATGAATCTGGTAACAAAAGAATATCTTGCTGCCAAAAGAGATACTCCGGGAGTATTAATTCTGAGTGAAATGGCCGGAGCATCTATCGAACTGAGAGAAGCAATCATCGTGAACCCCAATGATGTGGGTGAGATAGAAAGGGCTATCTTAAAGGCTTTGGAAATGCCTGTCGACGAACAACTGCGGAAACTACGGATGATGCAGGAAGATATATCAAAGCAAACAGTAGACAAATGGGCAAACGATTTTGTTCACGAAATTAAAAGAATCAAATTGCAGAACGAAGCTTTGAATAGAAAAAGAATAGAGGATAGCATTTTTAAGCAGATTCAGGGAAAGTATAAAGAGGCATCAAGCAGACTCTTGATTCTGGATTATGACGGAACGCTTTGTAAATTCTGCAATAATCCGGAAGATGCTGTGCCTACGCCTGAATTAATGGAAGTTCTTTCAAAACTTTGCGAAGATAAAAAGAATAAAGTAGTTATCAGCAGCGGAAGAGATCATCACACTTTAGATCGTTGGTTTAGTCATTTACCGGTCGATCTGGCTGCCGAGCATGGTGCGTTCTACAAAGAAAAGGGTATCTGGAATGAAAATGTTCAGACCAATCACTGGGATGAGGAAATTATTTCTATTCTACAATCATTCATTGATAAAACACCACATTCCAGATTGGAACAAAAAGAAACAGCCTTAGTGTGGCATTACCGGAATGTAGATACATGGCTGGCTTCCTTGCGTGAACAGCAATTGATTAATGCATTGATAACTCCTTGTGCAAGACAAAATCTTCAGATTATGCAGGGAGATAAAATTGTTGAAATCAAATCACCTCTATACACAAAAGGTTCAGAAGCTCGCAGAATATTGCAAAACGACCACTTCGGCTTTATTCTTGCTATGGGAGACGATGTGACAGATGAAGATACCTTTCGTGAACTTCCTGCTGATGCGTACACTATAAAAATAGGAAATATTTCCGAAGTTGCTCGTTACAGCTTGTTGTCACAATCGGAAGTACTTCCCTTTTTAAAACGGTTGACTGAAAAGTAAGCTATGGCTTTACGAATTTTGGTCCTTCAATCTCTTTGCTTAAAAGAAGCGCAGTATCAATCAATGCAAGATGAGAATAAGCTTGCGGGAAATTGCCCAACTGGTCCTTGCTCTCGAAATCCAGGTCCTCGCTAAATAGTCCCAAATGATTAGCATAGCTTATTAGCTCATTAAACATATTCAAGGCCTCTTCTTCTTTTCCTGTTACAAACAAAGCACGAATCATCCAGAATGTACAAATAGTAAAAGCAGAAGTAGGTTTACCAAAGTCATCTTTATTATTATAGCGATACATCAATCCTTTGTAATTTAAACTTTGATAAATAGCATCAACTGTCTTTATATATTTAGGGTCATCTTCACTTATAAATCCGTATGCCTCCATTAATAGCAAAGAAGCATCCAGATCAGTGCTGCCGTATGATTGAGAAAAGCTCTGAATTTCTTCATTCCATCCATTCTCAAGAACATCTTCCTTTATGATATCTGCAGCCTCTCGCCATCTTTTTGAATAACTGTCGTTATGCAGAAAGCTGGCAATCTTTGCAGCTCTGTCTATAGCTACCCAACACATTATTTTAGAAAAAACGAAATGCTTTTCTTCTCCACGTATTTCCCAAATACCTTTATCCGGCTTTCTCCAGTCTTCGGTAACTGTTTTTACTACATTCTTTACTACTGCAAACATGCTCTCTACTTCATCCAGAGTACCTAAAGAATAACGATAGTATTTGTAAAGAACATCCATCAGATACCCAAACGAATCATTTTGCTTTTGTATATAAGCAGCATTCCCAATTCTTACCGGACGCGAATTCTTAAATCCACTCAAGTGTGTCAATTCTTCTTCTTTTAATTCGCGGTCTCCACGAATGCTATACATTATCTGCAATGTTTCTTGTTTAGATCTTACAATGTTTAAAATAAACGATATAAAACGTTGAGCTGTGCCCTGATGTCCCGTTTTTATAAGTGTTTCAATAGACATGGAAGCATCGCGAAGCCAGCAGAAACGATAATCCCAGTTTCGTACATCTCCTATAGATTCGGGTATACTGGTTGTCAGAGCTGCAAGAACAGCCCCAGACCGGTTGTAAGTCATAAGTTTCAGAACAAGAATGCTACGCTCTATCTCTTTATTATATTTCATGTATTTCTTAGAGCGGTTACTCCAGTTCAGCCAATATACTTTTGTCCGTTCGTACTCTATTTCCACTCTATCAAGATTAATCTTAATCAGTTTCTGGTTATATGAAATTACAATATACTCGTCATGCGTAATTTCTAATTCTGCCTTATTTATTATTTTATTGAAATCTAAACTGGAATAAAAATAGATCGTATCCCGGTTGCTCAGTTTAGAATATGTTTTAAGATATTTTGGTCCCGTTATGTGATACACTTCTGCCTGAGCATAATCCATTCGGGGAGCATAGTTTACTCTGAAACGAGGTTTCCCGTATTTATAACGTATTATCCGGTGAATTTCCGGAGGCATAAAATATCCTTTTAGTTCACTGATATTGTATCGTGGCATAAAATCAATAACCTCAAATCCTCCTTCGTCCGATTCGAATGTTGTAGACAGAATATTTGTATGTTCAATATATTTCTGATTTGTTCTGTATTTATCATCAACAATAAAACTTAGACAGCCTCCTTTATCTTTGTCTAGTATCTTAGCAAATATAGAAGGTGAATCAAATTCGGGAATACAAAACCAGTCTATACTTCCTTTGTCGGAAATTAATGCTGCGGTTCTGCAGTTGCCAATAGCTCCATAATTGAGATGTTCCATATATCATTTTATATAGGTTATTTTATAAATAACAAACATTTATCTTAAATAAAAGTTTTGTTTCTAAACCCTATATTCTACTTATATTTTGTAATATTGTAGCCTTATTATCCAGCTGAAACTATTTTTATGAGCAATTTAAATATAACTCCTTTTGCGAGGCCACTCTATGTGATGGTGAAATCCGTAGGATCTGTTTGCAACCTCTCCTGTGATTACTGTTATTATCTTGAAAAATCGAAACTGTATAAAGAGGCCAAGAATCATGTAATGAGCGAAGATCTTTTAGAGAAGTTCATTGATGAATATATTAATTCTCAGACAATGCCACAGGTGCTATTTACATGGCATGGAGGAGAACCTTTGATGAGGCCGATAAGCTTTTATAAGAAAGCGATAGATTTACAGAAAAAATATGCCAGAGGAAGAACTATTGATAACAGTATTCAGACGAATGGAACACTGATCACTGATGAATGGTGCAGGTTTTTCAAAGAAAACAATTTTCTTGTCGGAGTATCAATTGATGGACCTCAGGAGTTTCATGATGAATATCGCAAAAACAGGCAAGGCCAACCGTCATTTGCAAAGGTGATGAAAGGCATTGAACTATTGAAGAAGCATGGTGTGGAATATAATGCAATGGCTGTTGTAAATGATTTCAATGCCGATTATCCATTGGATTTTTATCACTTCTTTAAAGAGATTGATTGTCATTATATTCAGTTCACTCCTATAGTTGAACGAATTTCACAACGTGCCGACGGGCTATCTTTATCTTCACCTATCCAAAATGAAAAAGCTGAGCTGACTGATTTTAGTGTTTCGCCAGAACAATGGGGTAATTTCCTTTGTGCTATATTCGATGAGTGGGTACGTGAAGATGTAGGCAATTATTATATTCAGCTTTTCGATTCAACTCTAGCCAATTGGATTGGTGAACAACCCGGTGTTTGTTCAATGGCAAGGAACTGTGGTCATGCTGGTGTAATGGAATATAACGGAGATGTTTACTCCTGCGATCATTTTGTATTTCCGGAATATAAATTAGGTAACTTGTATTCAAATACGCTGGTTGAAATGATGTATAGCGATAAGCAGACAAAGTTTGGTGAAGCTAAATCAAAAACATTACCTACGCAGTGTAAAGAGTGCGAGTTCTTGTTTGCCTGCAATGGGGAGTGTCCCAAAAATCGTTTTACTTTTACCGAAACTGGCGAACCGGGGTTAAATTATTTATGTAAAGGCTATCACAAGTTCTTTAAGCATATTGCACCTTATATGGATTTTATGAAGAAAGAGCTTATGAATGAACGGCCACCTGCAAATGTCATTGAATGGATTAAAGAGTCGGGAATCTGAGAAACTTAAATTATAAATACAGATATTATGCGAAGTCTGGAAATACAAAGATGTGACAGTACAAATGCTGATTTTCGTAATCTTATAAAGTCGCTGGATGCAGAACTTGATGAAAGATATGGTAATTTACAAAAGCAGTATGATGTGTACAATAAAATAGAATTTCTGGAAACTGTTCTTGTTGCTTATGAAGAGAATAGACCTGTTGGTTGCGGTTGCTTTAAAAGAGCTGATGACCTGAATGTTGAAATGAAAAGAGTTTTTGTCCGGAATAATTGCAGAGGAAAAGGCATTGCTTCTTTAATATTAAAAGAACTTGAATGCTGGGCAAAGGAGAAAGGCTTCCTTTATTCTATACTCGAAACAGGTAGTAAACAACATGAAGCAATTAATCTTTATAAAAAGAAAGGATATGAAATAACTGATAATTTTGGTCAGTATATAGGCAATACAAACAGTATTTGTATGAAGAAAGTGTTGTAATAATATGAATATTCCCAATATCATATCATTCTCCCGAATTATACTTTCAGTAATATTGCTGTTTTTAATGAATTCGGTAACCTTGTTTTTAATTCTATTTTTTATAGCAGGATTAACAGATGTTGCCGATGGTTATATTGCCAGAAAGTTTAAGATGGTTACAACCTTAGGTGCGCGGATTGACTCAGTAGCCGACATTTTCTTTCACATAGTATTGCTACTTGTTCTGTTTCTTAAGTACCAGTGGGTTTTTACAGAAAATATAGTATTGTTTCTTGCTATATTGGCTATTAAGTTACTTTCAATAATAGTATCGAAAATGAAGTTTGGGAAAATTGTATTTCTGCATACTATCGCCAATAAGATAACCGGATTCCTGATTTTTGTTGCAGTTCCGATTGTTATGTTGACGGGAAAGAATTCTTTCTTTCCTGCTTTATTATGCATAGCTTTGTTGGCTGCTTTGGAAGAGTTGCTTATTTTGATTAAAGAGAAGGATGTAAATGAGAATAGAAAAAGTATTTTTGTTAAATGAAGGTTTTGTTAATCTATGGAAAAGATAAAGAAAATAGCAATAGGAGAGAATATTATTCTTAAGCAAATAGAGCTGAAAGATGCTGCTGATATCTTTAATACAATAAACAGTCAGAGAGACTATTTAAGAAAGTGGCTTCCGTTTGTTGATTTTACTAAAGAACTTAAAGATAGTCAATCTTTTATTTTATCTGCAATAAATGTTCCTGTTGACGAGCGAGAGTTTTTGTTTGTTATACATTACAATAATTATTTTGCCGGATTAATAGGCTTTAAGGATACAGATAAACTAAATAGGAAAACAGAGATAGGTTATTGGCTCTCCGAAAACTACCAGAAAAAAGGTATAATTACTGAATCTGTAAAAGCTTTACTTCATTTTGCTTTTGATGAGCTTAATATAAATCGTGTTCAGATAAAGTGTGCAGTAGGAAATACTCCAAGTAAAAATATTCCGAAAAGGTTGGAGTTTAAGTTTGAAGGTATAGAACGTGATGGCGAGTTGCTGATTGATAATCAATTTACAGATATTGAAGTATATAGCTTAATTAAAAAAGATCTTTATAGCTAATGGAAATTAAAATTAGAAAAGCGGAAGAACACGACTACCCTGTAATTTTTTCTATGATCAGAGACTTTGCTGCATTTGAGAATTGCTCAGATAAATTAGTAAATACGCTTGAGCTTATGCAGAAAGAAAAAGAATTTATAAATTGTTTTGTAGCTGAAACTGAATCAAAAGAAATAGTTGGATACGTGGTCTATTTCTTCGCATATTATACCTGGTTTGGAAAATCACTCTATATGGATGATTTATATGTAAAAGATGCATTTCGAGGAAAGGGTATAGGTAGCTCTTTGATTAATGCAGTTATTAATTTAGCCAGGAAAGAAAATTGCCATAAATTACGTTGGCAGGTTTCTGGTTGGAATAAACCTGCTATTGAATTTTATAAGAAACTTGGTGCAACAATTGATGATATTGAACGAAATTGCGATTTAATTTTTTAATTGACCATTAGCTGTCTAGTTCGTATTTGATATTTACTCCGATTTGCATTGTTAATTTGTTTAACAATGTAAATCGGAGCTTTTTTATTTTAAATACTTAATATTTCTCCATAAAACAGGCTATTTAACCGTTTTTGATAAATTGTTAATGAGTGTTTCGATAAGTTTTTTTTAGAAAAAACATCTCATCTGAATTAAAAACTATCTAAATTTGACCAATCAAACAAAAAAGTCAAATAGAATAAATATAAAAAACATATAAAGAATAATGGTAGTTAATAAACGTTGTGGAGATAGTCAGAGTAAGACGGAACAAATTATAAAAGTTGCTCAAAAACGCTTTGGACAATATGGTTTTGAAAAAACAACGATGAACGAAATAGCTTCAGACCTGAATATGTGTAAAGGATCTTTGTACTATTATTTTCCGGACAAGGAACACCTATATCTTGCAGTTGCTAAGAAAGAACATGATTTCTTTGTTGATTTGGTACGCGAAAAAATGTCCACGCTCACTGAGGCTTCTGATATGATCAGGGAGTATGTGAATATCAGAGTTTCATATTGGGGAAAGCTACTTAATTTAACCAGACTACGCCATGACTATGCTCACGAATTACATTCAATGATGCATGATTTATGGACCGAATTCAGAATTCAGGAAGAGGAAATGGTAGTCAGTATTTTGAATGTAGGCATAACAAAAGGACAATTTGAAGCCTGCAATATAAACGAATATGCAGAGTTACTCCTTGATGGTATGAAAGGATTATCCATGTCGGCACTCAGGAATAAAGATATTTTCTATCTGGAAGCTCATGAATATGACAGACTGCTTCGGATGATCAATCTATTTGTAGAGATGTATATAAAGTCATTAAAAAAATAAAGGTATAAGTAGTATTTTAAGGTATGAAGAAAGGTAAAAAGGAGAAGGGAATTAAAGTGTATATTCCTTTAATTGTAGTGATTGCAATTGTTTTATTTGGTGGATGGTATTGGTATAGTGAGTATACAAAATATGTATCTACAGATGATGCACATATTGATTCGGATAACTATGCTATCAGCTCTAAAATTCTGGGACGTATCAATCACATTTATTTCGAAGAAGGTGATACTGTGAAGAAAGGTGATTTACTTGCAGAACTTGACAGCACAGAACTTCATGCTCAGAAGATGCAGGCTATAGCTAATCTGGCTCAATCGGAAGCTGCACAATTACAGTCTGAAGCAAAGTTGGATTACGACCAGGAAAACATCAAGGTGTTTCAGGTTGGTTTATCAAAGGCGCAGGAAGATTATGCTCGTGCAAAAGAGCAGTATAAGGGCGATGTAATTACAAAAGAACAGTTTGATCATTCAAAGAAAGCGTGGGAAACAGCTAAAGCACAACTTGAAGCTGCAAAAACCCAGTTATCTGTTTCGAGAGCACAAATCGGATCTTCAAAGGCTGCTATTGAAACAACAAGAGCACAGATTGGAGTTATTTCAACACAACTGAATAACACTCATTTATTCGCTCCAATTGATGGTGTTGTAGCTAAAAAATGGTTACTTGATGGTGATGTTTCTCAACCAGGACAGAATATTCTTACTGTTACAAATACTAAGAAACTTTGGGTAACAGTTTATCTTGAAGAGACAAAGATGGCCGGACTACATTTGGATCAGAAAGCAAAATTAGAAATTGATGCTTATCCTGATGTGAAATTTACCGGAAGAATTATTCAGTTAAGTTCAAATACAGCATCTCAGTTCTCACTTATTCCACCCAATAATGCATCAGGTAACTTTACTAAAGTAACTCAGAGAGTTCCTTTAAAAATTTCCATTGATGGTACAGAAGACAATACCCCATTAAGTAAATACAAACTTTTGGCAGGAATGTCGGTTGTTGTAAAGATTGTCAAAGGTTAATAAATGAGAGATATTACACTTGCACACCGATTTCGCAGGAAAGTAAGAAATCGGAACTCTGCTTTTCATCCACAACATGATGAATATAAATGGTGGTTGCTTGGCAATATTATGATTGGTACATTCATGGCTGTACTCGACTCTACCATCGTAAATGTTGCTTTGCCCAAAATTATGACCTCTTTTGGTGTGGGAATTGATAAGATAGAGTGGGTATCTACCGCCTACATGCTTGCTATGGCAGTAATGCTGCCAACTTCAGGATGGATGGCAGATAAGTTTGGATACAAACGCATGTATTTTTTAGGTCTGGTATTATTTACCTTGGGATCTTTGTTATGCGGAATGTCCGGAAATGAAGATATGCTTATCATTTCCCGTGTAATCCAGGGATTTGGCGCCGGAGCGATACAGCCTTTGGGTATGGCAATTATATCCAGAGAATTTCCACCCAAACAAAGAGGACTTGCGCTGGGATTCTGGGCTATTGCGGCTGCTGCATCAGTATCATTTGGTCCGCTAATCGGAGGATACCTTGTAGATAATTTCAGCTGGCAGCTGATTTTTGATGTAAATGTACCTATCGGTATTATAGGAATGGCTGCAACACTGATTATACAAAGCGAATATAAAAGTAAAAAGGTACGTAAGTTCGATCTTGTTGGATTCATTTCAGCAGTGATATTTCTACCTTTGCTTCTTTATGCTCTTTCTCAGGGAAATGCAGCTACTAATTCAGATGGGTGGGGTGCTCCGTACATTTTGGTATGTCTGGCAATCTCATTTATAATGATGGTTGTATTCATCACTGCCGAATTTACTGTTGATGAACCATTGCTTGATTTGCGCTTGCTGTCCGATCGTAATTTTGGAATTTGTTCGCTTATCATGCTGATGTTTAGTATCGGAATGTTTGGAAGTACATTCCTGTTACCACTTTATCTTCAGAATTCGCTTGGATATACAGCTCTGCAGGCTGGGGCCGTTTTCCTTCCGGTTGGTATAATACAGGGAACAATGTCGCCTATATCCGGTTTTCTGGGAAATAAGATAAATTCGAAATGGATGATTATAACAGGAGTTGGTTTGCTTGCGTTCAGTTTTTATCTGAACTCTTCATTCTCATTCCTTACTGAACGTCCATATATTATGATGGGATTGTACATACGCGGATTTGCGTTGGGTATTATATTCACTCCGCTAAGTACGCTTTCCTTGTCGCAGATTCCACGTGAGAAAATGGCTCAGGCATCCGGGGTAACGAATACAATCCGCCAGATCGGAGGTAGTCTTGGAGTGGCAATACTTACCACTGTGCTAACTACCAGAGTTACTTATCACAACGAACTCTATAGTGAAGCTATCCAGCCTTATTCTCCTGCCTATGTTCAGGTTAAGAACGGACTTCAGAACTATGCACAACGAACGGTGGGAAGTTCTCCTGCAGTGGCGGCTCAGCAAGGGCAGACATTGCTGGTGTCAAACATAGCTAAGCAGGCATATATTCAGGGAGTTGACGACGACTTTTTACTGGTAGCCGTTATTACCATTCTGGGTAGTGCTCCTGTATTTTTGTTACGCAGAAAGAATAACAACGTATAATAAAATCAGATTATGATTAATCAAATATATAAAATAACATTTGTACTGGGGCTTGCTGCAGGATGTACTTTTTCTGCTTCAGCTCAGCAGCAACCGGATTCGTTGTCATTTCAGGATGTTATGGCAAGGGTAATCGAGAGTCATCCTTCGGTGAAAGAGGCCGAAGAAGTGCTCAATGGTGCTAAGGCCAAAATTGAGTTGGCAAAATCAGCTTATTTGCCAACTGTCGATTTAAACGCTACATATTCACGTGTCGGGCCGGTAACAAAAGTTACTTTTCCTGAATTCGGAACGTTTCAGTTGAATCCTTATGATAATTATAATGCAGGAATTAATGTAAACCAAACCATTTACGATTTTGGAAAAACATCCAAATCGGTCGACGTTGAGAATAAGAAAAGAGAGATCAATAAAATATCTATTGATCAGATTAAGCAGAATCTCTCAATGCTTGTAACCAATAACTATTACACATTGGTTTATATTCAGAATGCCATTGATATAAAGAATGAAGAACTACTTAATTTGCAGAATCATTTAAAAACAGTCCAGAAGAAAAGTGAAACCGGTTCTGCTACAAAATATGAAATACTTACCACACAGGTAAAGATTTCAACTATTGAAAGTCAGAAGTATGATCTTGAAGCTTCATTCCGCACTCAGCAAGCTGTTCTGAATACTCTATTGGGACTTCCCGAAGAAACTCCTCACAGAGTAACCACGTCACTTTCCACAGAAACTCTTTCTGCAGAAGAGTCATCTGTGAATTATGCCATTGAGCACAGAGAAGAAGTGAAACTGGCAAAAGAAAAAACGGAACTTGAACACTTGAATTATAGCGTAATAAAGTCGGCCAATAACCCAGTTATAAATGCTTTTGGTTCAGCCGGATTTAAGAATGGATATACTCCTGATCTAAATAAGCTGAAGGGAAACTATGTAGTGGGAGTAGGAGTGAAAGTTCCTCTTTTCGATGCCAAAAGAACAAAGAATAACCTTCAGGTTTCCAAGTCAAACCTAATCAGTTCTGAGTATGAAACAGATATTGCTAAAAGGAAAATAACAAATGAAGTGGTTGAGGCTCAGTCACAGATCATTGCGTCAAAGAAGAAAGTAGAGCAGTTTGATATTCAGTTGACTCATGCCATGCAGGCTTTTGATCTGGCAAAGGTAAGTTATAAAACCGGAGTAATAACCAATCTTGATTTGCTCGATTCAGAAACAGCTGTATCAGAAAGCCGTCTGCAATTGCTTAAAGCAAAGTTAGACCAGCTTGTTTGTATTCTAAAACTGAAGGTTGCAGTAGGAAAACATATTTATTAAATAATATATTCAGGCCGCTGTACTTTGCATGAATAATCGTAGAGAAGCAGTGGCTTTTAATTTTTTTAAATGTAAGCATGAAACGTAATATGATAAGTAAATCAACAAGTGAGTCATTGGTAATAGATGACTTTTCGTCTCAGTTACCTATTATCGGGAAGCATATAAATGAGTTTGCTCTTTATCATTTACAGGAAAATGTATCTCTGGACAAAAGCTATAAGATGTCTGATACATTTGCCATTATTGTTGTTTATAAAGGCGATTTTGCTATAAAGATCGATGGTCGTCCTCATTCTTTATCAAGAGGAGCAATTGCATGTATCCCTCCCGGCAAAACGTTGAATCTGAATTTGAAAGATCAGGAAATAGATGGTTATATGATGACCTTTTCTTCACTCTTCTTTGAATTACTTCAGATACCGGTCTCAGTAAGCAAGGATAAACTGATGATAAATAGCGAATCAGATCCAATAGAAAATACATTAAATAGAATCGACCAGATATTTTCACTTATAAAAGATGGATTGTCTAATAGTGATGATCTTTTCAGAAAAGAGAAACTGCTGAATCTGGTTGCTGTGTTCTATATTGAAGTATTGAACGCTTATGCCCAGAACAATCCAATTGCAAAAAAACTTTGTAAAGCCGACGGTCTTAGTAGAAAGAATAAAATATGCAAAGACTTTTTTGTTTTGGTAAAACAGCATTCCCGTGAAGAAAGACAATTGAAGTTTTATGCAGATAAACTTTGTGTATCTCCAAAGCATCTCTCATTTCTGATAAAGAATGCAACCGGATTGCCAGCAAATAAATGGATAACAGATGCAGTTATTCACGATGCAAAACATCTTCTTCAGAGCTCAGGAAACAGTGTAAAAGAGATAGCCTATATACTTAACTTTTCAAACCAAAGTTTCTTTGGAAAATATTTTAAGAGAGAAGTTGGTATTTCTCCTAGTGATTATCAAAGCGAAGTTCTTTGTTAGTTTTTATCAGAGATACCTCCTAATTATAGTAACATGGAAAGGAATTGGTTTTATAAACTGATTCCTTTTTTTATTATGAAAAATTCCTTTTAAATGGTTCTTTTTTTATGTTTTATGAGAGAAAAACGTGAAATGTAACGTAGGGAAAAGTATTTGTAATATTAAAGTAAAGAATGTAATGTGTAGCAAAGTGTGTGTTTTATAATCTTGTTATTCAAAGGCGTATTGTGAGGTATATTTGTGCAAAGGAAAAAAATGATTTAGCCTTAATTAGAAATTTAAATAGAATAGCTTTTATGAATACACAAAGTCAAAAAGTGTCGATGCTCGAAAAAGTCGGCTACAGTTTGGGAGATTGTTCTGCCAATCTGGTGTTCCAAATGATGATGATTTATCAGACCAAATTTTATACGGATGTTTTTGGTCTTGAAGGTGCTGTTGCAGGAACAGTAATGCTGGTTGCTCGAATTGCCGATGCATTTGTTGATCCAACAGTCGGAATCTTGTCTGACAGAACAAACTCTCGTTTTGGTAAATTCCGTCCATGGATATTATGGACAGCTTTACCTTTTATGGTATTTTATATACTTGCTTTTACCAATCCGGGTATACAAGACAAAGGTTTAGTGGCGCTTTACGCAACAATTTCTTATACACTGCTGATGTCCATATATTCCTTTAATAATACTCCTTATTCTTCTTTGGGAGGAGTAATGAGTAGTGATATTAAAGAACGTACCAGCATTACATCAATTCGTTTTGTAGCAGCAACCATTGCACAGTTCGTTGTTCAGGGATTAACACTTCCACTTGTACGTAAATTCTCTGCGGGAGGAGATATAGGTCATGGTTGGTTCTGTACCGTCAGTATTTTTGCTGTTATTGGCTTTATCTTTTTAATAATAGCCTTCCTTTCAGCTCGTGAACGTATTACCCCTCCACCTAGTCAGAAAACAAATATAAGGCAAGATCTTAAAGATGTTGTAGCCAGTCTTCCATGGCGTGCAATGTTTATTCTCACTCTGTTTATTTTCATAACTTTGGCCATGTGGGGAAGTGCGATGAATTACTATTTTGAAAATTATGTTGATGCAAATGCTCTTTATGCTTTTCTTGGTAAACTAGGATTGGTGGCAACAACTTCTTCTGATGGTGTTCTCCACACAGTTCTTAATGCATTCGGACTTATAGTCAGTGGTCCAGATAAAGCTTATGAAGTAGGTTTTGGTGTATTTAACATGCTTGGAGCATTAGTGCAGTTCTTTGGCGTTATTTTCTTATCCGGCTTTTTGGCTAATCGCTATGGAAAGAAACAAGTTTTTATTGTTTGTCTGACTTTAACAACATTGTTTACAGCTATGTTCTATTTCCCAGGAAAGAAAGATGTAGAATTTATGTTCTTACTCAACTTCTTAAAGAGTTTGGCGTATGCACCAACCGTACCTTTATTGTGGGCAATGATAGCCGATGTAGCCGACTATTCTGAATATGTAAATCACCGCCGGGCTACCGGATTGGTTTTTGCCGGTGTTGTTTTCGCTTTGAAAGCCGGACTTGGTATTGGTGGAGCTATTTTAGGTTTCTTACTTTCAGGATTTGGTTATGTATCTGGAGCAGGTGTTAATCAAAGTGATACAGCGATAAACGGTATACTTCTTTCATCAAGTCTTATCCCGGCAGCAACATTCTTTATAGGTGTATTAGCACTTTATTTCTACCCAATCACTAAGAAGTATAATCAAAAAATGCAAGCCGAATTGCTTGTGTATAGAAGTAAATCAGAAAATTAATCTTATAATCTGTAATTTTGTTATTATGAAATTAAAATATTTAACCCCCTTATTATTAACTGCGGTTCTTTCTATGAGCTGTAAGGCTATTAATCAGCCGGCTGATTCAAATTCAGGTCCTGGCTTAAAAGATGTAGTTGGCAAACATTTCCTTGTAGGAGTTGCTGTAAGCGTAAGGCAAGTTGCCGGCATGGACCCCAATGCTACGAAGCTTATTAAGAAACATTTCAATTCTATTGTTGCCGAGAATTGCATGAAATCGGAAGTCATTCATCCAACAGAAGATACCTATAACTTTACTGCAGCAGATGCATTGGTAAAGTTTGGAGAAGAAAATAAGATGGCAATCATTGGTCACTGTCTTATTTGGCATTCACAGTTATCTCCCTGGTTTTGTGTTGATAAAGATGGAAACAATGTTTCTCCCGAAGTATTGAAGGAACGTATGAAAAATCATATTTACACAATAGTAAGTCGTTATAAAGGCAAGATTAAAGGTTGGGATGTAGTGAATGAAGCCATTGAATCAGATGGATCATGGCGCAAAACCAAATTCTATGAAATTTTAGGTGAAGAGTATATCCCTCTGGCTTTTCAGTATGCACACGAAGCCGATCCCAATGTAGAATTGTATTACAATGATTTCGGAATGAATGCAAAAGGAAAGCGTGATAAAGTTGTGGAACTGGTAAACAGTATGAAGAAAAAAGGACTCCGTGTTGATGCAATTGGTATGCAAGGACACATGGGTATGGATTATCCTGCTTTTGATGAGTTCGAAGAAAGCATTAAAAGCTTTAGCAGCACAGGTGCAAAGGTTATGATTACGGAGTGGGATATGAGTGCGCTGCCTACTGTAAATATGAGTGCCAATGTTGCGGATATGGTTACTTATAAGAAAGAAATGAATCCTTATCCAAACGGACTTCCCGATTCTGTTTCATTGGAATGGAATAATCGTATGGAGAAATTCTTTAATATGTTTATTAAGTATTCCGATGTTATATCACGTGTTACCGTATGGGGTATAACTGATGGCGATTCATGGAAAAATGGTTTCCCTGTAAGAGGAAGAACCGATTATCCTTTGTATTTCGATCGTAATTATAACCCTAAACCATTTATTAATAAGATTTTAAATAGCTCAAAATAAACAACTATGAAAAATGTAAGATATTTAGTTGAGAATGATTACATGGCAGATCCGGCCGTACATGTATTTAACGACAGATTGTATATATACCCATCTCATGACTGGGAATCAGGAATTCCTGAGAATGATAATGGCGATCATTTTGATATGCGCGATTATCATGTGTTTTCTACAGATGATGTGATGAACGGAGAAATTAAAGATCATGGAGTAGTACTGAAAGTAGAAGATATTCCATGGGCCGGACGTCAGCTTTGGGACTGCGATGTAGCTTACAAAGATGGAAAATATTACATGTACTTTCCGTTAAAAGATAAAAATGATGTTTTTCACATTGGTGTTGCTGTGAGCGATCGTCCTGAAGGTCCGTTTGTTCCTCAATCAGATCCAATAAAAGGAAGTTACAGCATTGATCCTGCCATATTAGATGATGGTGACGGAAATCAGTATATGTATTTTGGTGGTTTGTGGGGTGGTCAGCTTCAGCGTTATCGTGATAACAAAGCATTGGAATGTGCAACATTTCCTGCTGATAACGAATCTGCTATTCCTTCACGTGTTGTGAAATTAAGTAAAGATATGCTTGAGTTTGCAGAAGAGCCAAAACCTGTTGTTATTCTTGATGAAACCGGTAAGCCACTGACTGCAGGCGATAATAGCAGAAGATTTTTTGAAGCTTCATGGGTGCATAAATACAACGGAAAATATTATTTCTCTTATTCTACAGGTGATACACATCTATTGTGTTATGCAATTGGTGATAATCCTTATGGACCATTTGTTTATCAGGGTGTTATATTGCAACCGGTTGTAGGATGGACCACTCACCATGCAATAGCCGAATACAAAGGTAAATGGTATTTATTCCACCATGATTGTGTTCCTTCAAATGGTCAAACATGGCTTCGCAGCCTTAAAGTTTGCGAATTAGAATATACACAGGATGGAAAAATAAAAACAGTGAATGAATAAACTTTGAATTTAGAGTCTTTTTAAGTTTATGCGCGGGCAATGATATCGTTTTTTTTGTTTTATAGAGGTTAAATTAGTGTTATTGGTTAGATAAAATTGCCCGCGCTTGTTTTTGACTAATACATTAGTACAAATACATTATAACTACATATCTGAAACATTTTGTTACCTTTGTTTATGATATTTGATGTATGTTTGTGCTATGAAAAATGTTAAACCCAAAAATCTTATGTCTAAATTCTATTCTTTAAAACCAAATCTATTAAAGTATTTATTACTGATTCCCTTTTTATCTGTTTTACAAAACTCATATTCTGCATCTCCTGCAAAAAAGAAACAGATAGCCAAATTAAATACGAGAGAAATTGTAGTCGATTTTTCTAAAGAGAAAGGTGCACTATGCAAAACTCCATTAGAATGTATTGGAGCAGGCCGTGCCAATGAAGGATTGCGTGCCGACTGGCAGCAACAGCTGGCTTATGTAAAAAAGGAATGCGATTTTAAATATATCCGTATGCATGGTTTGCTGTCCGACGATATGGGAGTTTACCGGGAAGATAAAAAAGGAACCCCTGAATATAACTTTCAGTACATTGATGCTTTATATGACTATTTATTAAGTATAAAAATAAAACCTTTCGTGGAACTGGGCTTTATGCCTTCTGCTCTGGCTAGTGGCTCTAAAACTATTTTCTGGTGGAGAGGAAATGTTACTCCTCCTAAGGATTATAATAAGTGGGAAGATTTAATTCGTAATCTTACGCTTCATTTTACAGAGCGTTATGGTGCCGACGAAGTTAAAACATGGTATTTCGAAGTGTGGAATGAGCCAAACCTCGATGGATTTTGGGCAGGAACACAAGAGGAATATTTTAAACTGTACAGATATGCTGTAAAAGCGATTAAATCTGTAAATAAAGAATATAGAGTAGGGGGGCCGGCTACAGCAGGCGCTGCATGGGTGCCGGAAATGATTGATTTCTGCAGTAAGAATTCGCTTCCGCTGGATTTTATCAGTACTCATACTTATGGAGTAAAGCAAGGGTATCTTGACGAATTTGGCAATTCGGGCACTGTAATAAGTCAGGATCCAATGGCAGTTACTGGTGATATATTAAATTCACGCAAACAAATATCAGCTTCAGTTATGCCCGGTTTGGAGTTACATTATACCGAATGGAGTGCATCTTACACACCTTCCGATCCTATACACGACAGTTATCACGAGGCTTCTTATGTACTCGATAAACTTAAGAAGGTAGGAGCAGCAGCCAACTCAATGTCTTACTGGGTGTTTACAGATATTTTCGAAGAATCCGCTCCACGTTTCACACCTTTCCATGGCGGATTCGGACTTTTAAATACTCAAGGTATCAATAAACCGGCTTTATATTCTTTCAAATTCATTAATCAATTAGGAGACACTGAGCTAACTAATAACGATTCATCTTCCTGGGCATGCAAAGACTCAAAAGGAAATATTCAGGTGCTTTTATGGGATTTTACCAATACACATCCGGGCGATTCTGTAAATAATCAGGTATATTATGTTCGGGACTTACCTGCTAAGGCCAAAGGAAAAGTGAAGATTAATGTTTCCAATGTTCCCGATGGCGATTATACACTTGAAATATACAAAGTAGGTTACCGGTCAAATGATAGTTATACCACTTATCTGGATATGGGCAAACCTGCTCAGCTTACAAAACAGCAGGTTGAGCAGATAAAGAAGCTTAATGACGGCTCACCAGTTTCTTCCGAGAAAGTAACGGTGAAGCAGGGTACTGTATTTTCCAAAGAACTCGATATTCGTGAAAATGATGTTTATTTACTGAAGTTGGCAAGATTGTAAAATTATCAAATAGCTTAAAATATATAAGTTATAAATGTGCTAATTTATGAAGTCAGGAAGAAAATTATTTTCTTCCTGACTTTTATTTTTTATTATTTACACGTCTGTTTTAATCTTGAATATAAAAGTTTACTACTTTTACGAAAAATATTATTATGGAAAAAGAAAGATCAATAGAAGCTGTAGAAACCTTTAATAAAAAATTCAATTGCGCACAGTCTGTTTTATCAGTCTTCTCTACAGAACTGAATATAAGCAAAAGTGATTGTTTTAGAATTGCAACCCCCTTTGGATCAGGAGTTGCTTTTCGTCAGGAAATGTGCGGTGCGGTAACCGGAGCATTGATGGCAATTGGTCTGAAGTATGGCATGGATGAAAATGATAGCACTGAACAAAAATCATATACTTATGACTTGACCACACATTTTATTTCTGAGTTTAGAAAAATGCACGGTTCTATTTGCTGTAAAGATTTGCTGGATGGCATTGATATGAGTACTCCTGAAGGGTATGCCAAAGTTCGTGAATTGAATATTTTCAGAACACATTGTGCTGAATACGTTCGTAGTGCAGTATTAATTAGTGAAAAAATATTGCTTCGCTAATAACAACTCTGAATGGAGTGATGTTATAAAAAGCTAGTTAATGGTATTATGGAAAGAATAACAGACTTTGAAGCAAAACTATCTTCTACGCTATCCCGGAATTTTGTAGATGCTATTGTTGCATCCGTTCTATTTTATCCGGAAGATTTTGAGCCTCTTTACAGCCTGGTTACAAACAAAGAAACAAAACTATCCTGGCGGGCAGCATGGGCTTGCGAAAAGCTTAGCGAATTAACTCCGGAATGGTTTATTCCTAAATATGATGAGATAGTTTGCCTTACTCTCTCCATGAAACATAGCGGTACCAAACGATTGCTGCTTTCAATTCTGTATAATCTTCCTGTACCTGCTGAATTCCCTGTAGAACTTTACAATTTCTGTCTGGAGAAAATGCTTTCGCCGGATGAAGCAATAGCTATTCAGGCTCTTTGTATAAAGCTGGCATATAAAATAGCTCTTAAAGAGCCGGAGCTACTCAGTGAAATTAGTCTCTATCTGGAAAATGCCGAAATGGAATATTTTTCTACCGGAGTAAAAAACTGTATTCGGAATGTACTTAAGAAAATAAACTCTTTCCAACGATAAAGGTAGTATTAAAAAAACAGTAACTTTGAAGTATCAAACTATCATCATAAAAGATGAATTAAGATAATGTTGTTATATCGAACTTGCGTAACTTAATAACAGAAATATTATGGAAATAGATTTAACTACTCCGGCTTTACTGTTCTCAGCTATATCATTGATAATGCTAGCGTATACTAACCGATTCTTATCGTATGCCCAACTGGTACGTACTTTAAAAGAGCAATATGTAGCAAATCCCTCCTCGGTAAAGGCGGCACAGATTGCTAACCTGAAGAAGAGACTTTACCTGACGCGTGCCATGCAGTTTACAGGCATCAGTAGCTTGCTGCTTTGCGTTATTAGTATGTTCTTTGTATATATCGAATTACAACTTGTTTCAGTCTACATTTTCGGTCTGGCACTGTTACTGCTTATTATCTCGCTCACTATATCTATATATGAGATTTACATCTCTGTCAAAGCATTAGAGTTGCATTTGAACGATATGGGAGAATAAATTTCCCAATATCTAATAAATAACAATGCATATATAAAAACTCTCTCTCATAAAAAATAAAAATGTGAAATTGATCTAGCAATCTAGCGCTTACCACTTAACTTGTTATAAATAAGCAGTATAGAGGTGCTAGATCAATCAAATTTGATCTAGCAGTGATCTAGCGATCTAGCGCCTGCTCTTATGGTTGCTCTTATAATCCTCTTTTATTACAAAATGAGTCCTTTTTAGCTCGTATAAACCCTTCTGAATATTTGGATTTAACATAATTATTTGTTATATTTGTAGAACTGAAAAATGAGTCTCCATCCGGGTGTATATCGCCTGTACACCCGGGTGGAGTCTGTTTTTACACCCGGGTGTAAAAGGCGGGTATACCCGGGTGTGCAGAAAATAACCTGATTATAAATTAATTAAACAAATAAGTATGTCTTTATATGTTGTTCGTCAAAAAGTAGATAAGAGTAAAGAAGAAGAGAAAGTGCGCTATCATGGCGTACCGGTTAGTTCCGGGCAAATAGATATAGATGAGTTGGCAAAGGATATCAGCGGGCGTTGTTCGCTCCATGAATCGGATGTGCATGCAGCGGTTATTGCATTGGGAGATGTGATGCAAACATACCTGATGAAAGGAAATACCGTTCATCTGAAAAATATCGGTCTGTTTTCCATATCAGCAGGCAGTGAAGGTTTTGAAACACCCGATGAGTGTACACCATCAAAAGTAACGGCGCAACGTGTTTGCTTCAAAGCTGACAAAGAGATGCGCAGTATATTGCCCGAGATAAAGTATCAGCGCACTTACAGAGAAACGACAAAGAAGTAATTAATAACCCTAACTAATTTTATGAAAATAACGCAATACCGTAACGACGGTAAAACACAAACACAACGTATCCTTGAATTTGAAACTGCTGTAGACGCGATGAGAACCGAAGTGAGCAGCAGACCGGTATCTAATCTGAGACAAGCACTTCAAGGAGCACGTGCTGGAGAAAAATATCCGCAGGTGAAGAAACTTCCCCGGCTCGTCTTTGGAGGAATCTTTCGTAAGGATGGCAGTCAGCAGATTTTGTCTTCCTACAATGGTTGTGTAACCATAGAGGTAAATAATCTGGCTAACACGAACGAGGCGGCGCAAATACGCGAAAGAGCATCCCAATTGCCGCAAACCTTACTCGCTTTTATCGGCTCTAGCGATAAGAGCGTGAAGATCGTTGTTCCTTTTACATTACCGGACAGTACATTGCCCCAGAATCGCAAACTGGCCGAGATGTTTCATGCACAGGCTTATCGTGAGGCGGTGAAATGGTACCAACCTCAGCTGAAACGCGAAATAGAACTAAAAGAGCCGGTGCTGGAACATGGGTGCCGCATGAGTTTTGATCCTTCGTTGTATCATAATCCGGATGCCGTGCCTATCCGTATGGAGCAGCCGGTAAGCATGCCTGCCGAACCAACATTTGACGAAGAACGTCAGCAGATGAGTGATCCTTTGCAACGCCTGTTGCCTGGATACGAACGGAGCCATATTATATCTACGCTGTTTAGTACCTCCATGTGGGATGCATTGAACACAGTGGGCAAGGTAGAATGGGAGAGTGGTGAAGTGCTTCCGTTCCTTATTAAACTGGCCGAAAACTGCTACCGTTCGGGTATTCCGGAAGAAGATGCGATAAAGTGGACATTGATGTATTATAACCTGAATAAGTACGAACTGGAGGTGCGGACAAACTTTCGCAGCATTTATACCATCTCAAATAAGTTTGGTGGTAAACCTTGCATCTCTTCCTCCATGACATTGGTGGCACAAATGGAAGAGTTTATGAAACGTCGATATCAGCTCAGACGAAATACGGTGAAAGGCATTGTGGAATACAGAGAACTGAAATCTTTCTACTTTGATTTCCGTCCTGTAAATAAACAGGCGCTTAACACGATTTGTCTCGATGCATTGGCTGAAGGACTTCCGTCATGGGATGTCGATATAAAGCGTTATGTTGAATCAAACCGTGTGCCTTCTTATGATCCTATTGAAGATTATCTTCTCAATGTGGGAAAATGGGACGGAAAAGACCGCATTCGTGAACTGGCCGACCGCGTGCCGTGCGATAACCCTCAATGGAGAGATCTGTTCTACATTTGGTTTCTCTCAATGGTGGCTCATTGGCAACAACTTGACCGCAATCATGCAAACAGCACATTACCTTTGCTGGTGGGCGATCAGGGTTCCGGAAAATCAACTTATTGCATGAACCTTTTGCCACCAGAGCTGCGGGAATATTACACAGATGGCTTAGACTTCAGTAAGCGTGGAGATGTTCAGCTGGCATTAACCCGCTTTGCGCTGATAAACATGGACGAGTACGATTCCATCAGTCCCTCTTATCAGGGATTTGTGAAGCATATTCTGCAAAAAGCAGTTGTTCAGGCCCGTTTGCCTCACGCCAGTGTTACCCAACAGATGCGCAGGTATGCCACATTTATAGCCACAAGCAACAGCTTTGATTTGCTTAATGACCCAACCGGAAGCCGTCGTTACATCTGCATAGCTATATTGGGAGTGATTGATTATAAATCGCCCATTGACTATAAACAACTCTATGCCCAGGCCGTTGAGGCTCTTCGCAACGATGAACGCTACTGGTTTACTCACGAAGAAGAGGCATACATCACCAAAAGCAACCGCCGCTTTCAGCAAGTGATGCCCGAAGAGGAAGTTGCCGACATCTATTTCCGTTCTCCGGTAGGCGATGAACCAGCCGAGGAACTAACTTGCGGCGAGATACTGAAACGAATACAACAGCGAGATCCCGGATTTAAATATACTAACACCGCCGCTAAAGTTTTTGGACGAACACTGAAGAACAAATTCGGCAATCGCCTTGCACACCGCGGAATGGTGTACCAGGTAGTAGAGATTAAATAAGCGAATTAAAGCGCTAGATCGCTAGATCACCGCTAGATCAAATTTAATTGATCTAGCGGTGTTATATTGTTTATTTATAGGTAGTTATGTGGGTAGTGATAGATTGCTAGATCAATTTTGGGATTTTGATTTTTGTGAGAGAGTTAGCTTATGTTTTGGAACAAAATAAGATGATTTAACCTTATGTTTTGAAACAAATTAAGAAAATTCTCTCTTCTATTAATTTAATAGTTACTGTAAATCAAATTTAAAAATTTCCCCAATAATAGATTTTACTCCATTATTGTTTAACTGAGTTTTAAAAGATACTTTGTATCCGTCCAAAGTAAGTTGCTTGAAAAATGCTTCGGCACAACTTATTTTCATAGCCTCTTCACCCCGTAATGCCGATTTACCTTCAACTTGTTTTGTTTCAATAACTATATTCAGCTCTTTTTGTCCATTTGCTTTTTTTACAACATACATAAAGTCCGGGTTGTATGAGTCATTACCAATTGTAGGGATAGAAATGCTTCTGCGTGGTATTTTTCCATACACTACCACTTCATCAATATCTTCCATAATGTTTTTGTATTCCAATGGAGAGTCATAAGCAATAACGTCATACAGATATTTTGCAGAAGGATCGCCCTTTAAAAGATTTATTCCTATTTCGCCCTGAACAACTTCTGCTTTAACCGAGCCGTCTGCGTTGGTCAATTTTGTAGAAGTGGGTGAATATTCTGTCTGTTTGTAATTGAAGCGTCCTTTCAGATTATCGTATTTCCAATCGTTGAATTTAGAAATAAATCTTGCCGCGGAACTTTCATTTATATATGTAGGATTAAATCGGCCATCGGATTTTGCATATTTTACAATGGCATTATGAAGTGTACTTATAGGAATTGAAGTTGCTTTATTTATACGTTTCAGGAATATATTGTACGGCAGTTTTCTGCCACTGATCAAATAAGTTACGCCCGCTTCGCCAACCACTTCAACATTCTCTTTTCCTGCATATATTTTCTGGCGGTCAGTTGTTATTTCTTGTAAGCCAAATACGCCGTCTTTCAGTATGGTTTCAATATCTTTGTCTATCGATTTATCCACATCTTTATCGAAGAAAAGAACATACTTTTTATTGATAGCAGCCCAAAGTTCTTTCAATTCATTGAAGCGTGCTTCTCTTACATTGACTGTGTTTTTTCCGTTTTTGTTTTTATCAATAACCTTTGTACTGGCAAGTCGCGGTATATTAAATTCGGGGTAATCCAGATAGAAATCGTTGATTTTGTCCACATTGATTTTTCTTGAAAAATCGATGTAGTCTTTGGTCATCAATTCAATCATGAATTTGTTAATGTCAATATTGCGAAGTTTGGCAACCCGTTCCATCTCTTCTACAGAAATATGAGTAGCCTGCTCGGCAGGTAACTCGGCATTGATTTCTGAAACTAAACGATTTGCAAAATCTGCCTCAGTAAAATCGACAATATAGTTCAGCATGAATTCTTCGTTTGAAATACGATTACCGAACTCATCAACCGGCAAACGTAGTCCACGTCCCACTTCCTGTATTTTACTATTATCACTTCCACTTGAACGAAGTTTGACAATGGTAAACACATTCGGGTTGTCCCATCCTTCTTTTAGTGTCCATTTTGAAAACAAAAAACGACGGGTATTCAACGAACCGTCTTCATTAACAATAGAAAGAAGCTTCTTTTTGTTATGAAGTATTTCATCTACTTCTGCCGCAATATTTTCATCAGAATCGGTATTGTCTTTAGCAAAATATCCTGCATGGCAAGATGAAATATCGGCTTTACTTGCTTCAAGATATGCTTTGTAATCATCAGAGCAAGGTTGATTTAATTCGTATTCAATTCGTTCTCTTAATAGTTGTTCAAAAATTGTGTGCAACCATTTATTGCCGTTGCTGTCACCGCGATAGGAGTCTATATTGTCTATAAAGAAAAGCGCTAGTGTTTTTATTTTGCATGGACGGCTAAAGTTTGCCCTTTCTGTTTCAAAATGACGTTGAATAGCCAGTCTAATCATTTGTTCCTGATAAGAATCAGAGAAAATATCTACAGTGAATTCTTCACCTGTATATTTTTCTTGTCCATTGGAGAACTCAACAAAGTTCTTTCCAATACCTGTAACAGTAAGCCCTTTAAGTTCTTCGCTGATAACAGATAAGGAATCACCTGTTTGAAGGGGATAAGACTGCCTCCCGTTTGCCGTTATATGATTGAACGTTACAGAGGTTTTGCTGTCAATTGCTGTTATTTTAATTTTTTCATCTCTGGAAGATAGCGGTTCGAAATGTTCCTTTGCAACGCCTTTTATAAGATTCTGATTGAATGAATCACATGCATTGAGATCGTACAAAAGATTTAAATAATCCTTTTTTTTCGTTTTGCTTTTTCCTCTACCAACAGTAATTTCAGGAAATGTTGCCCCGAAGCGAATAATACATTGTGGCTTTAATTCATCTGCAATTTTTTCGTACGCTTTTTGGTCTCGTTGAAAACGGTGTGGTTCGTCAATTATAACAAACGGTTTGGTTGCTGCAATTGCATCAAAAGGTCGATAATAACCATGTACACCAAAATCGTAATCGGAACGTGAAAGCATAGTTCCATTCGTTAGTAACTGCATATTGGTAAGCAATACATAAATCCGATTACTTGTTTGGTTTGATCCTTCCACAAATGCCCTAACTGCACTTGGGAAAAAGGTTTTACCTTTTTTCTTTGCCTGCGCTTTTAGTGTATATAATTCAATTTCGGCACCATATCCACAGGTGTTCTTAAAATGTTTCTGAACATAGCCATCGCCAAGAAATTGTTCAGCTCCTGCTTTTATTGGCAAAGAGGGAACAACTACTATAAACTTATTAATGCCATAGCGTTGATGTAATTCGTAAATGGTATGTGCATAGACGTATGTTTTACCTGTACCTGTTTCCATTTTTACGTCTAAATGCAGTGGGCTTATTTCTTTTGAAACAGAACGCAATGAGCTGTGAAGTTCATTCGTTTTTTGAACTTCTTTGATATTCTCAAATAGAGTGTTATTTGGTGAAATAGCCGGATTGCAGAAATATTGATTGGGTTGACTGATATTTGTATTCTTAAATACATCAGCAATAGAGTCAACGGCTTTTTGCTGATGAGTAAGCCCTGTCTGTAAAATTAGCTCCATAATGTTTAGTATCTTATATCGAAATTAGCTTTCAGGTTTTTGTGGCTATCACGTAAAACAAACAAATTTTTGCGTAGCATTTCTGTTTGCGAAAAACTGAAACTATAGCCAAACACCACAATATTTTCAGGACTGAAAGAAGGCTCTTGTTGATATTTATCGAGCAATGCCACCATGTCGTTTTCGTTCATTCCAGCTTCAATAAAATAGAGGTGTTTACCACATAACCAAGCTGTATAATCGGCTAATTTTACTTCCTCAACTTTTGCACCGAGACCATAACCATCTTTTACCAGCCATGTTTCGATAACAGTTTCTTTTCCAAATAAGCTTAATGTATCGTTATTAGTAAACATGTTTTTTGCATCAAATTCTTCTAGCTTATCAATAGTATCTTCCGAGGGTTCTACTAAGGTATAATGCTTAAAGCCATAATCAATATTGGCATTGGTCTCAGCTTTGATTTTGGATGCTGCTCTTTTAATACGTTCTATACCAATTTGATCAATAGTTTTATATCCGCCATGTTTTGCGGCATCGCTGTCTTGTTTGCAATCCTCTTGAATTTGGATCATAATATATTTGCGATTCCCCAAATCTCTAGCATTTAATTCCATGACAGCGTGAGCTGTTGTGGCTGACCCAGAAAAAAAATCAAGTATTAATGCATCCTTTGAACTGGTAAAGTCAATTAATCTGCTTATAATCTCTTCATCTTTAGGGTTATCAAAAGCTTTAAGACCAAAAAGATTCATAAGCCTTTTTGTTGAGGCTCTACCATCTTTATAAAAAACACTATAAGGAACACTGAATTCTCTATCTTTTAAGTAAGATTTTAAGCATGGAACAGCATTTTCATCTACGCCAAAACGCACTTTATCCTCCATAATCCAATCATTTAAAGTATTCTCATTTGTAATCCAACCACGAGAAGGAATTTTGACTGGTTTTTTTGTTATTGGGTGTAATACATCATATTTAGGGCCTCCACCACCTGGCCAAGATATATTATCTGGGAAATAAATACCATTAGAATCAACACAACTATAATGAGAGTGATCTTTTGCTGGGTGACCTTGTGGTAGTGATTTAAACCAGTTTTTTAATTCAATCTCAATTTTAGAACAATTGTCCTTATATTTTTTTTTCAAGCTATTGTAACAAGCGTAAATATCATCCAAACCTTGTTTTCTTTCTCTCCATATTACATTGTTTTCTTTTAATAATTCGCTTGATCGTACATAACAAAGCATATACTCATGAGATACAGAAACTAATTTAGAATCATTTTTTCTTCCCGCAGCCCATATTAATTGAGAAACAAAACACTCTTCTCCAAATACACTATCACAAATCAATTTTAAATTAGCCTGTTCATTGTCATCAATAGAAATAAAGATAACTCCATCAGGGGAAAGTAAATCGCGGGCAAGCAACAACCGAGGGTACATAAAAGTAAGCCATGCTGAATGTGAAGCACGACCTTTGGTAGTGAGATCGAAAATTTTTTGTGCCTGCTCTTCGCTTATGCCTAATTTATCAACTAATTCTTCGGATGTAAAATTGAAATTATCGTTATAAACAAAGCCATCTGAACCTGTATTATAAGGAGGATCGATATAGATACATTTCACTGTACCATTGTACGATTTTAGTAAATGCTTTAAGCCGTCGAGGTTGTCACCACTAATATACAGGTTTTGGCTGTTCGCATTCTCGGGCTTTGCATTATGCTCCAAATCGGGTTGTATAACAGTAGTTGTATCAATTGAAGCTAACAATTTTGCATAATTTTTTCCCAGAAAGTTAAGATCATAACCTTCGTGAGTTACATCTATATCGTCTTTAATAAGGTCTTTGAACTTATCAATATCAAAATTACCTTCTTTATTAAAACATTGTGGAAAATGTGTGCTCAATATTTCCAATGTATGTGTGTTGGATTTCAAATTGTCGTTGCACTGAATTATATCTTTTATCATAAGACTTTATTGTTCTGCTGTTTATTGATTTTTTGTGGCTCTTATAACCGAAGTTAAATATTAGTAACGACAAATTTATGATAATTTCAGCTATAGACAATTTATTTTTTAGAATTATTCTCTTGAAGAAGAATTAAAATGAATTCTGGAATATTCTTGAAAGTTTATCTTTCTCATTATGTGTAAAGTTATACTTTCTGTTGTGCGTGGAAGAATTATCAACGATTTCTTTTTACTGTGAGATATTAAATTAATATTTCCACATAAGTTACCAAAGAACTAACTTGTGAAGAGATTTTAAAACGCATTCTATAGCGATATTTTTTTACTTACATATCTTCCATAGACAACCCCTTATATTCAATCTCATAATCACGCAACTGTTTTGAATCTAAAGTCAATGTTTCGGCTTTGGCTATCAGCTTTTCCATACTGATATTGCTCCGATTACGTTTAACTTCAGCTATTACCGCTTTGTGGCTCAATTCATCTATTGCAATTATATCAATTTCATTAAGTCCTTTTCTATCCCAATATCCGCCAATATCTGTAAATAACTTACTCTCTTTCATCTTTTCACGGAAATATCGTTCCAATATTAATCCGCTATAAGTTGGATAATCACGGCGAATAATTTCATTCAATTTGTCATAATTCTCAGACTCAATAAAACGGATATATTTATAGAAGAAACGGAACCAGAAACAAAGAAAGTTATCACCTATCACATATCGTACATTTTTCGTTTCCGGTTTAGCAAATATGGGACGTAGTTTGGTAATGATGCTAAAATCGTTCTCTAGTCGTGCTAGATAACCGCCTATTTCACGTTGCAGGTGTCCTTCTATCTCACCTCTGGAATTTATACCACTGGATATATATGCCAATATAGAGAAATAGGTAGCATAATCTTTGCCAAATTCTTCTATCAGAATATTTCGACCTTCCATCAGAAACGGAGAATTTTCTTTCGTCATCAGATTCACCATTTTGGAATATGTCAAAGCACGGTTATCTACAAAAAGCTCCACATATTTAGCCACACCTCCGGTAAAAGTGTAAAGAGCCAGCAAGTCCTCGGCAGAATATCCGGGATTGTTTTCCTGCATTATCTCTTTAAGTACGGATACTTTAAAAGGTTGAAGAGTTATTTTATTAGTAGCCCGTCCGAAAAGAGGTTCTTTATAACTTTCAAAGATTTTATGCATTAACGAATAGATAGAGCCGCTTAGATAGAGATTGATTTTACTCTTGTCTTTGTTTTGGTCCCAAATATTCTGCATATCGCTATAAACAGATGGATTGATGTTATAAAATTCCTGGAATTCATCAATAATCAGGTTGAAAGATCTTTGTTTTGATAACTCCATAAGAAAAGCAAATAGCTTTCTAAAAGAATCAGCCTCACCAAGCATGGGGACACCTAAAACAGATGCGATTTCTTCCTGAAAATCCTGACATAAAAGTTTCTCAGTTTTACGGGCAACAAAGAAGTAAAGCGTAGGTTTATTTTCTGTTGCTTTAAACAAAAGTTTGGTTTTTCCAATTCGTCTAGGCCCAATTAGCACTGTCATTTGTGCATTCTCTAATGAGCTTTTTTGAATTTCAAGGAGTGTAGTTAACTCTGTTTCACGATTATAGAACCTCATAACTCTTTTGTTTTATATGAAAGCATTATACTGGTTATCGTAATGGCTATTACCGTAATGGTCATTACGATTATAAATATAAAAGATTTATTTTATTAAATTACAGAAATAGTATGGATAATAAATAGAGACACTTGTTTTTCTTGTCTGATTGTTACAAATTACTATTTCTGTTCCACGGAAGGCGTTTTAAATAAGTCGGGTTAAGTTCAATCTTGTGTCTTATAGGAGAGTGATTGTTGATGTGGATTAATGGATTTAGGAAAAGGTGAAGATTTTTAGTATCTTTCTAACTTTCTCTTTTTTATCTAATAACTCATATAGATACGCGAACAGAAATAGTAGCTAAATCATAATAATTAATACAAAATATGCTTGTATGTAAATAATATAGGTACGCTTTAATTTATATAGTATATTACAATATAAAATTTATTCTATAGTGAAGATGTTTATTAAAGGTACATTGAAATATAGCTTTAAGTATAATTTAATTTTGTTTTTATACATTATTGTGCTTACTTTGAAAAATATTTTTAAATTAAAGAATAAAATGAATATTACAACCAATCAATTTAAGATGAAAAGATGTTTTCTATTTCTTATTATAATATTTTTAGTTACTAGTTGCTCTAAAGATGATGTCTCTAATAATGAAGAGAGTACATTTGTTACAGTTTATGTTGCTAAAGCTGGAACTTTATCAGATTTAATATCTTCAAAAAAGAAATATCAAATTACAAATCTTACCATAACAGGATATTTGAATGGTACTGACATTAAATTCATTCGTGAAATGGCTGGATGTTATGTTAAAAATAAATTTTCAGAAGGAAAACTTTCAGTACTAGATTTAGTTGGAGCCAATATTGTATCTGGTGGAAGTAATTACTGTCTTGATTATTCAACATCAACAAATAAAATTGGAGCTTATACATTTATTGATTGCTCTAAATTGACCTCAGTAAAACTTCCTAATAGTATAACATCTATTGATGCCTTGGCGTTTTCTGGATTAGAAGGATTAATTTCTGTAAATATTCCTGATGGCGTAACATGCATTGGGGATTGTGCCTTTTATCATTGTAAAGGCTTAACTTCTATAGCTATACCAAATAGTGTTACTTCTATTGGAGAATATGCATTTTGTTCTTGTACAGGTCTAACTTCTATAGCTATACCCAATGGCGTTACACGTATTGGAAAATTGACATTTGGTAATTGCGCAGGATTGACTTCAATAAATATTCCTAATGGTGTAACATACATTGGGGATCTTGCATTTGGTGAAACAAATTTAACTTCTATAACTATTCCCAATAACGTAACATACCTTGGTAATAACGTTTTTGCTGGATGTGATGAGTTGAATGAGATACATTTTAAGACATTAATTCCGCCAACAGTCAATGTAAACACCTTTGAAAATGGGAGTTCTACTACTACTACAAGATTCTATGCCGGCTCGTGTAAACTGTATATACCAAAAGGAACAGTCTCGGCATATAGAGGTATAGTGTGGGGGAAATTTGCAAATATAATAGAGGAATGATTAAAACATTGCAACGAACAAATTCAGCTCTGTGTTTACAAAGAAATTGAAGAAAATGAGATCCTTAAAAAATCAATCTATTGTCTTCAAAAACCACTTTTTGAAGACAATAGATTGATTTGGAATATATCTGGGTTTATAACCCTAATTTCTATTGATATTAAGACAATACAAATAGGAATGTGTTTTATATTTAATCACACAGAAGTCAGTGAGACTATTCTTTATTCGGAAATTTAACAGAGAACCCATAGTTGAACGTCATCCTCCTCTTTTGGATGGGTTATATTCGATATCTATCCTTTTTTTGACTTTTGGGATAATATCTATAATTGCGATGTTTACATAAAAAATGGAGACTATCCAAAGTGTTTTTTATAGCTTACATATCTTCTATAGAAAAAACTTATATTCAATCTCATAATCATGCAATTGTTTTTTGTTATAAGTTATTTAGCATTTAAAATATTGATTTTAGCTAAAATATTCTTTTAGTTAGTTGTTTTTTGATTAATTTGCATTATATATTGAGTAATGTTTATTTAATAACGAAATGGATATCGACTTTGAATCATATATTCGTGGTGTTGAGCCCGATAAGCAAGAAAAGGCTTCTGCCTGGAAAACAGCCATTGGTCTGCAAGCTGTAGATGGTTTGCAAACGTCAGACTATCTAAAGGATACTGCACGCAAACATATTGAGGGCGATATAAGCATTGATGAAGTTAAAAAACTGATTAATGGATATTACCAATCTAAGACTGCACGTACACCGGAAGATGAAGAAATGGAAGAGGCGGACAAGGTATCTGCCAGCATTGCAAGAATCTTGAATGAACAGTCGTTTGCTTTCTCAGTTGCCGGTTTCATTTCCATTCATCGTAGATTGTTTGAAGGTATCTTTAAATTTGCTGGAAAAATCCGTGATTACGATATTACGAAAAAGGAATGGCTACTTCGTAGCGACACGGTGCTATATGCTAATGCAGAAGACTTGAAAGAGGCCTTGGAATATGATTTGGAACAGGAAAAGAACTTTTCGTATAAAGGGCTTTCCATGGACGAAGTAGTCAACCACATTGCTAAGTTCGTCTCTGGCATCTGGCAAATCCATCCCTTTGGTGAAGGTAACACTCGCACCACCGCCGTTTTTACAATCAAGTATCTACGCAGCATTGGATTCGATGTGAACAATGATTTGTTTGCCGACAATTCTTGGTATTTCCGAAATGCGCTGGTTCGTGCCAATTACCGAAATGTACGGAAGGGCATTGAGCCGGATATGAGTTTCTTGATCAGTTTTTTCCGAAACTTAATGATGGGTGAACAGAATGAGCTAAAGAATCGCTATATGGTAATTGATGCTCCCAAAGAATGGATTTCAGAACAACACCCGACAAGTACCCGACAAGTACCCGACAAGCTCCCGACAAGTTCACCTGCAATTCTAAGTCTGATTAAGACCTTAGGTGAACAGCAATTATCTATCAAAGAAATGCTGGCAGTTATGAACTTAAAAGACCGTGAAAATTTTAAGGATAATTACTTATCGCCTGCCATAAATGAAGGATTTGTTGTGATGCTATATCCCAACAATCCAAGACACCCTAGGCAAAAGTATTTGTTGACAGCAGAAGGATTGGCCATTTATAAAGTCAACCCATAACGACTCTGAATAATATGTTTTAGCTATTGTGTTTCTTGTAACTTCAAGGCTAGAAAATCGTCATTGAAGACGAAAAGCACCTTTAAATCCGGTTAGTGTTCAAAATAGTTATATTGACTGTACTCATTCCTTATTTCTTTATTTTCTTACGATATTTTTGGTTGCTGGCATTTGGATTTTCCGGATTGGTCATTTCCAAGTAGCCGGCATTAACTAAAAAATTAATATATTTATCAATATTCTTAGTATGATAACTTACGCCAACTCTCTCTAATATTTCCTTACTACTGCGAGGCACGCTACAGAAATTCACTACATCTTTTTGCTTATTGTTTAGTTTAACTCGTATTGAAGTGTCAGAGTCAGTGTCTAAGTCGCTGCTTTTAGTGTCAGAGTCTCTCGATAAAGTGTCAGAGTCAGTGCCTAAGTCACTGCTTTTAGTGTCAGAGTTTCTCGATAATGTGTCAGAGTCAGTGTCTAAGTCGCTGCTTTTAGTGTCAGAGTCTGCTATAACGTTTCTTGCAATGGTTATTACAAATTCATGCAATGACTCATTGTTAGAGAATGAAAGCCGATTGTCTTCACTCAACGCACGCTGAATACCGCTACCTGCGCCTGTGTAGGGTAGTAGGTAGATGGCGTTGGCAAATAAGAAGTTGTTGCGAGGCATTGATGTTCCGGCCACAATGTCATCAACAGACAATCCATTAGGGAGAGTTCCCGGACTATGAATTTCCACTCTATTATCAAAGATAAAAATACGAATGGGGGCTTTCCAATTCAACGAACGATGTACTAAGGCATTCACAACCAATTCCACCAAACATGTATAAGGAATCTCCAACTGACCTAATGAATTGAACTCTTTCTCCACTTGAACCGTTTTAAGATTACGAGTGAAGAAACTCATTATGGTTTCAAACTGATGGAGAAGATTGCCTTCCATATCCGTATCATTTACCTTATCGCGGAATTGATTGCCTCCAACGAAGTTTCCTACAAAGCTTATGCATTTGGCGGTCATGACAGGCAACCAACGTTGTGTGTATTTAGCAAAGAGTAGAATGGCGGCAACAGTCAGTCTACCATCTGGACGGATAAAGTGAAGATTTCGAAGTAGCTTCACTTTGTCATGACCTTGAGCGATAGCTCCGCATAAATCATCAAGTGATGCTTGTTGAAACCGATCTCCTGTCATCCCTTTCTTTTTGAGAACGGTTTCAAATTTATTGCTAAGGAAAAGTTTGAGCGTCTTTTCGTCCAAATCATCAATGGTTGCATTGTTTACAGCTGCTTCATCCGGCATAAAACTACCACAATCACTCATCATCTCGGCTAATTCTGCATTATCAAAGACTTTTCGTTTGTCAGCTCCATTTTTTACCCAAACTATGCCCTTGTTATCATGGTAAGGCTTGTTCAGTCCTTCCTTTATTTTGGCTATGACAACGGAGCCTTCTTCTACCGTTACGGTATCAACGTCAAGTAGAATATTAGGAACAACGTTCTCAGAAGCAATGCTGCTCAATAGATTCGTAACTTCTTGGACCTCACTATATGAGAGTGGGTTTATCTTTCCGGTTACGTCATTGATACCGACTATCAATTGCCCACCACGAGTGTTGCTGAATGCGACAAGTTCACATCCAATATCATAATTGTTCATGAGTCGTTCCTTGAATTGAACGGTACTCACTTCTCCTTGGTCTCTTAATTTTAGTATATCTTCTGTTGTCATAATTGTGATAAAATATTGGCCGCATCAATTTTTGCATTAGGATTGCCAAGATGCAAGATATTTCCTTCTTGAACTGGCTCAGTGTCTGTACACCATGTAATATACGATGTCATTTTGTCCTGCATGACTATCTCATAATTGTATTTATCAATAGGATTAATCTTCTTAGCAAAACAATGTTGAAAAATTGTCGTTTTATACGGTATAAAGAATTGTATTCCATTTAATTCAAAAGTACCCAAAGGGTCACATTGAACCATAACAAATTCATCATTCCTATATTTATCGATAGATTCATTACATTCTTTTCTTGTATCTATTGCAAATGTAACAGTTGCATTTTGTGGCAATGAAGTCTCAAAGTTTGTTCCATTTTGATAATTCTGTAGATATTTAGCATGTAAATAATTATCGGGAGAATAATTGTCATAATGGTCAAAAACAACATCACTATTACATTCAATACTCTTTATCATCGTATAATATTCTTCATATTTTCGATATTCAGTGATTGCATCCCTATTATCTACCTCTCCTTTTATCTCCATTTTATCAATGAAGAATTTCTTCTTGTTGGATAGACCAATTAAGAATTGAATCCAGCGTATTGCTTCATTATTATTATTGTAGTTCTTTTTAAAATCTGCCTCCATACTAATTTTTAGATTTTTTTTCTCGCCAAATTTTACAATCATTTTTAATATGCAAATTGGGGTATCCATATTAATATGTGATATATTATCTTGAACATATCTACAGGCTTTTACTGTTTCAATGAAACCAATATAAGGCATCTTAAGTCTAACCTTCATTTCTTTATAAGAAGGAGCAACTAACAAATTAGATATTTCATTTTTCGATGATATTAATATACCGTTAATTCGATATTCAAGGTCTATCATATCATTTGATGATATTTTAAATGCGGGAATATAAAGGCTTGTACCTGTTAAATTAATTTTATCATTACATTTGTTATTTTCAATACTTTCTTTTATTTCATTTGGGATTGTGAAATTAATCAGCTCTTTCCTTTGGAAACCTTCTTTTACATGAATTTTATCAATGCGATTCTCTTTTCCAATAGAAGTAGTGGTAGCATATAACTCTGCATTTAATTCACAGAATTTATCAAATGTTTCTTTATTGATTTTCTTTTGACGGAAATCCGAAACTATGTTATCTTTCAAAGCTAAAATTATAGCTTCTAATATTTTATCAGCTTTGGAATCAATATATTCAATATTGTTGGCTTTTAATTGTGCTTTTTTTTCAGCATTAAAGTCTGGAGCAATCACGAATAATTGTTTCATATTATTACCGATGCATTCTCGTACGGTTTTGATGATATCCAAAATATTGTCATCTTCAAGGCTATAACCTATGAAAATAACATGCTTTTTTACAAATGACAACTTCAAATGTTCCCATATTAGATTGAAATTTTGATTCTTGAAGTAACCCTTATAGTCACTGTCGGTAATTACAATATTATCAGGGTCATTCATAGTGGTTATATCACCATGTAATTTATAGACACAAACAGAAGTATTATTGTAAGCGCAACTTTTATTGTTGGTTATCACCATCCTTTCCTCCTTTGGATAGGCATCTTCTATTAATGTGTCATAATTTGTCGTAAAAATAGTATGAATGTGAGGAATTCGTGCCAATAGCTTTTGATCATTGGTATCACCTGGTGCGAAAGAAAATAGTTTTTGCAATATGGAAATAATTTCATTCCGGTCTCCGTACTCATTTACAAACTTTTCAGTTATATTTCTGAGTGTTTGCGACTCTGTTTCTTTTGATAAATCAGTGCCAGCTTCCTTATTTAAAACTTCAATTATTCTTTGCACAGAAGGAGCGCCAGCTTTTAATGAAAAGCCTGAACCAATAAAAAGAATAATATCTTCTTTTCTTAAGTATTTGATCAATTTGCTAATTGCTTTTTCCATATAACCAATTAATTTACTTTAATTTAGCCAATACATTACCAAACTTGGCATAGTTGACTACCACGCCATCATCAAGGTCAAAACCAATCTGCTTATTGCCTACTACATGCAAACGATCGTGATATTCACGACACTCGTCTATCTGCTTACCAATGTTGCCCAACTCTTTACAGTCACGAGTAGAAAAATTCGCAGCATTTGCCTGCATCTCATTTTTGTTTGTTGATATTCATTTCCTTTTATTAGATATTCTATCTTCTAATTAATTCACTGATATCAACAACCAAACATCTGGCAATCAGAACTAGATTCTCCAGCGTTTGTTGAGCACTGTTAATGCACCATTGGGAAACTGTGGTAGAGTCTTTTCCCAATTGTTCGACAAGCCATTTATTGGTGCGTTTTTCTCTGCTAGCACCACCTTAAGACGATTCAAGTCTTTATTTTCCATACGATACATCTTTAGTCTTGATACATGCAAATATAATGTTTTTTCAATCAAAATCATTCTAAATGCCCAAAAACAGCTTTTGCATTAATAAATTGACGAGTATATCATTTTTTTTGCCGCTTATTTCAGCATATTTGCTTTCATATTAGATCTCTTGATGTAAAGAGATTGTTTATTTTCGTTCTATGCAGATTGGCACCACATATACACCGTCTTCATGGTGGTATGCGGAATTTCTTATTTTTGCAAATTTTTATTCACTGATATGACTAAATGTTATTCCATGCTTAATTCTGCAAATGGGCTCCAACAATATCAACAACTAAAAAATATTCTGCCAGTAAAGATAATAAGTTTACAAAAATAACTTTATATCTTTGTCGTACTAACCCTACAACATTGTAGAAAATTAAATCTGTATTATGAAAAAACGAATAGTATTATCAATGCTTTCCTTTTTGTTCCTGCCGCTTATGGCGCAGCAAGCCAAACAATTGAATGGAAATTTGAAACCACGCCTTGTGGTTCTTACCGACATAGGAGATTGTAATGTTGAACCTGATGATATGGAGTCCGCGGTAAGACTTCTGGCTTATGCTGATCGCTTCGAGATTGAGGCTATCATGACAACCATTGGCTGGAATTGTGATCCTTATCCGGAAGAGTGGGCGCAGTATCTCAAACAGGTGGTTGATGCTTATGCAAAGGATGTTCAGAATTTGAAGGCTCGCTCATCGCAAACATCATTCCTTTCTCTCGACAAGGAGAATAGCAAGCAGCAGTTAGGCTATTGGCCAAGTGTTGAGTATATTCGCAGTCGCGTAATGTCAGGAAGTCATCGTGCAGGTATCAAGGTAATTGGCAAGGACAATGATTCTCGGGGAAGCGACTTTCTTATAAAACTTGCTGATGAAGATGATGACCGGCCAATATGGATTGCTACTTGGGGAGGTGGTAACACTCTTGCACAAGCAATATGGCGAGTGCAGCAGACACGCACACCGGAACAGCTGAAAGCATTTCTCCATAAGTTCCGTATTTACACAATTACTGATCAGGATATGAAATATGATATGCGCATGAACCGTGCCTACAGTTCTCACATGTGGATGCGCCGTGAATTCAAGAATGATTTAAAGTTTATTTGGGATGAAGGAACATGGCAACTGCAGTGCGATCTCGGAAAGAAGTATTGGGATAAGCATCAGCAGTACATTCAAGGGCATGGCGCTATGGGTAGCATTTATCCTAACTATAAATGGGGAGTGGAAGGCGATACGCCATCGTTCCTTTATGTAATGCCTAACGGACTTTCCGATCCTGAAGATCCAACTCAGGCAGGGTGGGGTGGTTGTCATGCTTATGGCATTAGTCCCGACTCTATCACTTATGCATGGAACAGTTGGCAAGAGCCACAAAAGACAATCACCGAGAATTATAAGCGTCGTTTTTATCCTGATGAACTGAACGATTTTGCAGCTCGTATGCAGTGGGCGCATGAAGGCAAAGGAAATACCAACCCGCAAGTCATTATTAATGGTAAGAACGGTATTTCACCAATTCATATAAAGACGAAAGCGGGCAAGACCATTCACCTTGATGCTTCAAAGTCTACAGACTCCGAGGGCGATAATCTTTCATTCCTTTGGTGGCAGCAGCCAGAAGCAGGCAATTATAAATCTAATATAGCAATCAGCAATAATAAATCCTCTTCCATCAATATTGCTATACCTCAGGATGCTGCGGAAAAATCGATCCATTTTGTTTGCGAAGTGCATGATGATGGTGCTTTCAATCTTGTGTCTTATAGGAGAGTGATTATTGAGGTGAATTAATGGATTTATCTGATAGGTACCCAAATTTCTTCTTCCGATTCAGGATCATCGTTTTTGTATCTCTCACCCATCAAATCAAAATGTTCTCTGTTATCAAGTTTATATTCTGATTTTGGAAGCCATTCATTGAATATGAATTGGAACGTTTTTGGGAAAGAGCTTGGAATACCTTTATGAATAAAAACGGCATAAAGGCCGCCTTTTAAGGTATAAGTTTCCATATTATCGGGAATATCACTAAAGTTGGTGACTTCTATGGCTGCCCATTTTTCGAACTCAGTCTGTGGATTGAAATCTTTAAAATCAAAGTTCTTGTCGTATATCTGTAAACAGTATAAATCAGTACTAATACTATTTTTTATCTCTTTTCTGTGAGGCATAAAGCTATGCCACAATTCAAATGTGCGGTCGTTTGATAAAGTCATATTTAGCCTTTTACCAACCAGCTTCTTCTCTGCTAAAAGTTCTATTCTTGGTTCCATATAGTATCATTCTAACTTTCTCGTTTTCCATGTAGCAACAGATTGACTGCATCTTGCGGTGAACCGGCTTTGACTACAGTTCCTGAGTTCACAAAGTAAATTTCGTCTGCGTTTGCGATTGTATTCAGGCGGTGAGCGATGATCACTTTTGTAGTACTACTTGGTAATCGTTGCAGAATATCTTCAAGTAATTGTTCGCTTACAGTATCAATGTTTGCAGTGGCTTCATCTAAAATAAGCAGTTTGGGCTTGCGAAGCACAGCTCTCATAAAGGCTATGAGTTGCTTCTGTCCTAAACTAATATCCTCGCTGTTCAGATTAATAGTTGTTTGTAGTCCGTTATCAAACTTATCAATCAATTCGTGCAGACCGGCTTCTTCTATTTTCTGAATAGATCCTTTTTCTGATAGTTGGCTAAATTCGTCATTACCATAGATTATGTTATCTAGTACTGTTCCTGAAAAGAGGAATGGATCTTGCAAGATGAATCCTATATTTCGGGCTCTTTCTTCCGATTTATAGCAACGTATATCTTTTCCTTCAAAGAATATAGTTCCTTTTGTTGGGTCGTAAAGTCGGGCTATAAGCGAAGCAGTTGTTGTTTTTCCTCCACCGGTAGGTCCTACAAATGCGTATGTTTTACCTGCTTCCAGATTGAAACTGATATGCTTTAGTACTTCATTGCCGTTGGGATATTTGAATGTAACGTCTTTAAATGATAGCAAATTGGACGGATCTTCAGTCTTTTTACACTCCATAACCGGAAGATTACTTTCCATGGAGAGTATATGAGATATACGATCCCAGGCTGCAAGAGCTATCTGGAAACTTGTCCATAAAGTGGCTATACGTCTCAATGGATCATAAAAGTAATTGATATAAGTCAGAAAACTGATTAAGAACCCAACGGTGAAGCTTCCTTGCATGATAAGGTAAATACCAAAGGCCAGTACAATAAACTGTCCTACGTTTGAACAAAAACTGTATATTGGAAGGAAAACATTATTGGCCAGACCGGCTTTTACAGAAGCTTGATAATTCTTTTCATTACTTTCGTCGAACTTCTGTTTGAAGTAATCGCGTCTGTTGAATGCTATGATAACTTTAAAGTTTGTCAGGTTCTCCTGAACCTCGGCACTGAGGTCGCCCATTGTTTTCATACTTTTTTCATTCTTATTTTTTACCCATTTGGAAGAAGCTTTGGTGAATCCCCAAAGGACTATGGCCGGAGCCAGAGCTGTGGCTCCCAGTTTGAAGTTAATGCATAGTAAAGCAGTAGCTGCCCCTGCAATAAAGAATACACTATTCATAAACTGAATAAGTGATTGTGAGAAAAATAGATTCAGTTTATCTGTATCATTGTTTATTCTCGAAATCAGGTCGCCCGATTTATTCTGATAGAAGAAATCTACAGGCAATTCCTGCAATTTCCAGAAAAGAAGATTGCGGATTTTAAATAGCATTCTTTGTCCCACACCACCCATCACTTTTCCCTGAATAGCTCCGGTTGCCAATACTCCCAGATAGATTACAAGCAGGTAACAGGCAATAGTCAGAACGCCATTGTACTGCTTGGTTTGCATGTATTGATTAACTGCAATACCAATCAGAAAAGGAGCTATCATATTCAGTACGGCATTTATAAGAATATTAATGGTACAGATAATGAGACTTCTTTTCTCATCTTTCAGTAATTCCCAAAACTTCTTGTAGTTTAGTTTGGTTATACTTTTCTGTTCTTCTGTCTGTGATAATTTATAGTTCATAAAATCTGGTACTTTTCTGAGAATTATATATCTGAATATACTCTGTGCAATTATTTATTAGTTCCTGGTGAGTGCCTTTTGCAATCATTTCACCTTCCATGATAAGCACTATCTGGTCGAAATCTTTAATGGATGAAACTTTCTGCGAGATAGATATAAGGGTAATTCCCGGATAATTTTCTTCAATGTTCTTTAATATTTTCTTCTCGGTTTTGTTGTCTACTCTTGCAGTAAAGTCATCGAGAAGAAGTACTTTGGGGTTAAGAGCCAATGCACGAGCCAGCATGATTCGCTGCTTTTGTCCACCGGAAAGACTGGTTCCCCGTTCGCTAGCCATTGTATCAAGTCTATTTGGGAGATTATTTACAAAGTCTCTCAGTTCGGCAGTATCAATGGCTTTCTCTAGAGATTCTTCTGTAACCTGATTGCTGAAAGCTATATTTTCTCGAATGCTCACATTAAAAATGATACTATCCTGAAAAACAAATCCTACCTGACTGTGAAACGTTTCCGCATTGTATTGATTAACTTCATTACCGTCAAACCTGATTGTTCCGAAATTAGGTGTAATCAGTCCGGTTAATGCATATAATAGTTGACTTTTACCTGCAGCCGTAGGTCCGATAACAGCTATGCGACTACCGGCTTCGACAGAAAATGAAATATCTTTCAACGCTGGTTTACCGTTATAAATAACAGAAACATTGTCTACTTCAATATTTCCGGTTATTTCACCAGTGATTTTACCTTCTTCAACAGTTTCCGGAGCTTCGAGAACATCCTTAACTCTCTTATATGAAACGCTGGCCTGAGAAATAATATTACTCATAAATCCTATCACCATAATCGGAAAAAACAGAATAGACAGATAGCTGTTGAATGCAGCAAAATCTCCCAGAGTCATACTATTGCTTATTACAAAATGTCCTCCCAGCAATACTGTTATAAGTATGGATGCATCTGCAATGAATGATATTATAGGAATCAGGGTGGAGAAGAGCGCCACAATAGAAAGTCCTATATTCCGGGCTTCAATATTGGAATTGATAAACTTGTTATATTCCTTTTGCTGGGCATTCATTATACGTATAAGCATTGACCCAAGAATACTTTCATTGATAACCAGATTCAGGTTGTCAATAGCTTCGCGGCTCTTTTTAAACTTAGGTTTAGCCTTTCGCATGGTAAAGTAAAATGCACCCGAAATTGCCGGAATAATGATAAGAATAGCTGTAGTTAGCTGCCAGTTAATGCTGAATAGCAATATAATAACTCCGATAATTACAAATATGGATGAGATAATTGAAACTACTGCCTGTGAAACAAACTGCTTCACGGAATCTATATCTGAAGTTAGATTCGTTAGTAGTTTTGACGGGTTTGCTTGCTGTATGTATGCAAAGCTTTGTCGCAAAATCTTGTCCGATAATTTACTGCGGGTATCTTGGGCAACCTTTTCTGCAGTGTATGTCTGTACCACATTTTGTAATAATGTAAATACACTTATTAAGAATGAAGCTCCCAGAAACAGAATAGCTATCAGCTTGAAATCTATTTCTCCTTTTGATAGTCCGTCTATTGTTTTTGATATGATTTTAGGGAGGATCAGATTGATTACATTACTTAACAATGCAAATGCCAGCATCATGCCGTTCATCTTTGCATAGGGTTTAAGTAAGGCAAACAAACTTGAATTATTATTTTTTCTTTCTTTCATTTTTTTAATTTTGCCCAAAATTAGGGTATTTGCAAGATATATATTGATTCGGAAGATATAAAAAATCTTTATTCATAGATAAATATATTGCAAACTTAGAGCTTAGGTGGTTTTTATAAACTTTCTTTTTTTATTTTTGTTCAAAAAAAGAAATGATGACAAGTTTAGAAACCAAACGTTTACGCATTGGCTTTTAATAAATAAAACAAATATGAACCTTAAATTCCTTGCTTTTGCATTAATTGCTACAGTCTCTTTATACTCGTCGGCACAGAATATAGAATCTGTAGTTGATGATGAAACGGGGGCTGTAAAAAGGCTATCTATAGCTAATGATGTGCGTAATATGAACTGGATTCTTTCAACGGATGGTTCTCAATATGCCTGGATTGGCAAACAGTACGGCTGGGGATTGGGTAGCTTTTCTATAAAAACACCAGATAACAGTTCTCTGTTCTCCTGGAAAAAGCCAATTGAGATTAAGAAAGAAGGTAATGTTACGGTTGTTATTTATCTGGCCGGAAATATAAAAATCAGTGTTGAACGTAAACCGGTTAACGGTGATTTATTAGAAAAATACACTTTTACTAATACAGGAAAGAAGAAAGTTACATTGACCGAAATTGGTATCAATACTCCTTTTAATGATAATTATCCTGATGCAAAGACTTGTTTTGATGCTCGCACAAATGCTCATATATGGACGGGTGGAAGTGCTGCTTATGTAAATGCTATGCACATGAGCGGACGTGCGCCTCATCTGGGATTGGTATTGACCAGCGGTTCTGTAATTGGATATGAAATAAAAGAACGTCAGCGAGAGAAAGGAATGTCGAATACCAGAGGGGTAATTGTTCTTAATCCTGAATCAATAACTTTAAAACCTAAAAAGAATTACGTACTTTCCTGGAGAATTTTTTCACATCAGGGAGAGGCTGATTTCTATGCACAAGCTCTGAAACGTGGAACGGTACTAGGAAGGAGCAAACAATATGTTTATCAGAAATATGAAATTCTTTCTGTTGAGTTCGAAAGTGCGGTAGCTTTGCAGCATCCCTTTGTTACCATTAATGGAGACAAAATGGGCATTCAACGAAGTGGTAATAAGATTATAGCACAAATACCTTCAATAAAGGAAGGGGAGATGACTTTTGAACTGAACTATAATAAAGGTAAACGAACACAGATTTCTTGTTTTGTTATATCCGGCGAAGAAGATCTTCTAAAAAAACGAGCTGATTTTATTATTAAGCATCAGCAGATGAATGATAAGAATGATGCCAGATATGGTGCCTATATGGTGTATGACAATGAAAAGAATGAGATATTTCTGAATAATACTCCTTCTGTTAGTAGCAGTGACCGTGATGAAGGGCGCGAACGCTTGGGTATGGGATTATTTCTGGCTTTACAATATCAGCAGACTAAAGATCCTCAAATAAAGGAATCACTACTGAAATATGCAAGTTTTGTAAGAAAACTGCGGGATAAGGATGGGAATACCTGGTCGCGTATTGATCATTCAGGGCGTAATCGTGCATATAACTATCCGTGGGTAGCTAATTTTTATCTGGAAATGTTTAACATAACCGGTGATAAGCTATTTCTCATGGATTCATATAAAACGATGCGGGCTATGTATCGTAACTTTGGTCATGGCTTTTATGCAATTGATATTCCGGTAAAAGCATATTCAATGCTAAAGAATAATCAATTTACTTCGGAAGCGGATAGTTTAATGAACGATTACAGGCTGACGGCAGATAATTATCTGAGTAATGGTTGTTTTTATCCACGTAGTGAGGTTAATTATGAGCAAAGCATTGTTGCACCGGCAATAATTCATCTTCTTCGGATGTATGAAGTGACTAAAGAACAGAAATATCTGGATGGAGCCAAAGAACAGTTACCTTTACTGGAAGCTTTTGCTGGATTGCAACCAAGCTATCATTTGAATGATATTGCTATACGGCACTGGGATGGTTACTGGTTTGGCAAACGTGAATTCTGGGGGGATGTATTTCCTCACTACTGGAGTACTTTGTCGGCTTTGGCATACAGTCTTTATGCCCAAAGTACCGGAGACCAGTCTTATCAGAAGCGTGCCGAAAATATTGTCCGCAATAATCTGTGCTTGTTTTTTGAAGATGGAAAAGCTTCATGCGCTTTTATCTATCCCAATAAAGTAAACGGTAAAAAAGCGCATTTCTATGATCCTTTTGCCAATGATCAGGACTGGGCTTTGGTTTATTATTATCTTGTAAACAATAACAATTTAAACTTCAAACTTTCCCGACTATAAATTTATCAATAAGAAAAAGAGATTGGTCAGCTCTCTTTCTTATTGATGAAATCTCCCGGACGAATGCCGAATTGTTTCTGGAAACATTTGGAGAAATAGGATGGATTATTGAATCCAACCATATAAGCAATTTCATTAATCCGGTATTTGTTTTCAGTAAGTAATTCTGCTGCTTTTTTTAGTCGCACAACCTGAATAAGCTCGTTAGGAGTGATTTCTGCCAACGTCTTTATTTTGGCGAAAAGTCCTGAACGACTAATACATAACTGTTCGGCAAGTAAATCTATCGAGAAATCTACATTTGATATATTTTTTTCAATAATAGTATTCATCCGGGTTAGAAATTCCTCGTCAGCATTATTCCCGGCAATACTTTTGAGTGGAACAAATGGCAGTTCTGAGAATTTCTGGCGCAGTTTCTTTCTGGATTCAATCAGGTTTTTAATCTGAGCTTTCAGGAAATGAATAGAGAAAGGCTTTTCTATGTATGCATCAGCACCACAATTCATACCTTCAATCTTAGAACTAAGATCTGTTTTTGCTGTAAGCAATACCACAGGGATATGACTTAGTAGAATATTGTTTTGTAGAGCAGAACAGAATTCCAGACCATCCATACGCGGCATCATTAAGTCGCTAATAATAAGGCTTGCTTCGCAAGTCTTAAGTTTTTCCAAGCCATCTATACCATCTTCTGCAGTTATAATCTGATATTCGGTAGAGAAACTATCTTGCAGGAAGTTGCGCATATCGGCATTGTCTTCTACAATAAGCAGTAATGGTTTTTCTTTATTGGCAGATGGAGCTATTTCAATGTTTTGCTCAGAACTGTTAATGGTGCTTTTTAAATCGGGCATGGAAACAGGTTTCGCTGAACTGTTGTTATTTTTACCAGACAGTGCGTTCTTAATTGGTAAATTAACAACAAACGAAACTCCTTTATCTTCGGCATTTTCAACAGAAATAGTTCCGTTATGGGCATCGACAAGAGTCTTTACCAATGAAAGACCAATTCCTGTTCCAGGTTTTGTATTGGATGAGATCTGATAGAAAGGAAGGAATATTTTCTCTTTCTCCTGATCGGAAATTCCTGGTCCATTGTCGGTAACCTTTATTCTGAATGTATTTGCTTCCGGATATGAAACGCATGACAATTCAATTCGGCTTTCGGTAAATTTCATTGCGTTAGTAAGCAGATTGCTTACAATTTTAGTCAGCGCTTCCTGATCGATATCTGCTTCCAGCTTTTTATCAGGACAATTGAAGATAAACTCAACACCTTTTTGTTCCAGCATTGGTTTAAATCTATCGAATGTGTAAAGCAACAGATCGTGAACATTTTGTTTGGTAAAAGAGATAGTAAGTGAACCTTGTTCAGCTTTACGGAAGTCGAGCAATTGGTTTACCAGTAACAGCAATCGCTGGCTGTTACGCTCTATGATATTCAGATCGTTAGAAATCTTTTCGGGAATATTAAAACCAGCATTCATTATTTTCTCAAGAGGTCCGATAATAAGCGAAACCGGGGTACGTATTTCGTGTGCTATCATTGTAAAGAAACTAATCTTGGCATCATATAGTTCCTTTTCTTTTTCCTGATTTAATTCTTTAATCTTCTCTTTGTGTTTCCTCTCGCTACGCTGATTAATGCTTCTTAATAAAAAGACGATACCTCCGGCTATAAGAATAATATATAGAATTTTGAAGCCGGTAGTAAGCCAGAATGGGGGGTGGATTACAATTTTTACAGACGTTCCTTCATTATTCCAAAGTCCATCGTTATTGGAAGCTCTTACACGGAAAATATACTCGCCTGCAGGTAAGTTTGTGTATGTTGCTTTGTGTTGTCTGTTTACATAGTTCCATTCTTTGTCGAATCCTTCTAACTTATAGGCATACATATTCTTTTCAGGAGTGCTGTAACTTAATGCCACATAACTAAGACTGAATACATTATCTTCGTAAGATAAATCAATCTGATCCATTGAACTGATTGATTTAGTCAATGGTCCGTCTTCTTGTATTTCAACTTCTTTGTTATATATCTCCAGGTTGGTGATAGCAACGGGAGGCAGACATTTATTAGCTACTATTTTCTTTGGGCAAAAAGCATTAAACCCATTGGCTGTTCCAATATAAATTTTACCTTTTGAACTTTTAAAGCCTGAATTAAACATGAAAAGATCACTTAATAATCCATCGCTTTGAGTAAAAACCTGATATTTTCCGTTAATTGTATTATATCGGACTAGTCCTTTGGATGTAGTTAGCCAAAGATTGTTATTGTCTTCAATTATACAGCAAATAGTATTGCTTGGAATATTGAGAGGTATTATGGTGAAAATATCTTTAGCATAATCATATTTGCATAGACCGCAGGAGGTACCAAGCCATAGCTGTCCTTTATGATCAACGCGTAAGCAGTTCATTTGACTACATGCTACAGATATTCCCTGTTCTGTTAGGGTACTGTAATTACGCCATTGATTAGTTTTTGGATTTAGTCTGAACAAACCTTTCCCCTGGGTGGCAAACCATAACAGACCTTTATTATCTTGTGTTATGTCAATGGTAGTGGCATTAAAATGTTTTACGCGGGTAAAGTTGTCAGTTTTACGGTTATAAAGATTTGCTCCAGACATGCTGGCCACCCACATTCTTTTTTCTCTGTCTTTATAAATTGCATAAATACTTCCGCCATCGAGTGTCTTGGGATTAGCTTCTTCTGAATTATAATATTTAAAAATACCGGTTTTGGTATCGAACACATTAAGTCCTCCGGAATAAGTTCCGATCCATAGTTTATCATCATCCCAGCATAGAGCATGAACATTGTGGTAAGAAATACTGTTTTTACCCTTTTGAGGCATATAAGCAGAGAAATATCCTGTTTGAGTATTGAAAACATTCAGTCCGCCATCATCAGAAGCAATCCATATATTACCATTTCTATCTTCCGTAAATCGGCTGATTACATTACCATTTACTGAATTTACATATTTGGAGTGAGTATAGCGTTCAAACAGTCCGTTGTTTGGAGAAACATAATTTACTCCACCAAAATACGTTCCTATCCAGATACCTCCTTCACGGTCTTTGAAGATGGGATAAACAAAGTTATCGGAAATTGATGAAGGATCTGTTTCACTTGAGGTAAGCAACTGATGTTGTAGAGTCTTTGTGTTGAAAAGGCTTAATCCATCATCAGAGCCTATAAGCAATAAGTTGGGCTTATATTCATTTATTTCGTGAATATGTATAATTCCTCCGGGAGATTGCGGAGATAAATAGCTAGTTACTTTCTTGCCTTTTATGTCAAGCTTACACAATCCTTTATCCCATGTTCCTAACCAAAAGTTATGTTGTGAGTCTTCGAAAATCTTATAGACGGAAAATGTATTCTTTTTCGAACTGTTCAACTTTAAAGGAACAATTTGAAATTGTTTTTTTGGACGGTTAAAGAAGATTAGAGGACTGCTAGGTGTTTTGGGGGCAGCCCATACAAGATTGTTGTGATCAACATAAATATAGTTGATGAAATTGTAGTTGCTTTTTGCTGAACCTTCATTTACAACATTATATTGTTCTAATTTCCCGGAATTCAGATTATAACAAAAAATTCCCTGACCATAAGTCGACAGCCATATATTTTTTAGCTTGTCTTCCACAATGTTATTGATAGTAGACGAACAGATAACGCCATTGTTGGTTTTTATTTCTAACCGGATAAACTTTTCGGTTGTGGGATGATAGATATAAACTCCATTATCAGTTCCTATCCATATATCTCCATTACTATCTTCAAGCAATGTACCAACGTAGTTACTGCCAATTGAATTTTTGCTGTTTGCTTTACTCCGGAATTCTTTAAATGTGTATCCATCGAAGCGGTTAAGACCATCTTCTGTACCAATCCACATAAAGCCTCTTCGGTCCTGAATAATACTTCTCACTGTATTGAAAGTTAATCCATCTTCGACTTTATAATGACGAAAACTAAAAGTGTTAGCTTTAAGTTGGAACGGGATTAGTAAAATAGATATTGCGAAAATTAATATATGTCGTTTCTTCATGGATATAGCCAAAAAATATGAATTTAAGAGTCGTGCAATATTACTACAATTATTTTGTTTTGGACGATAATATGATCCACAAAAATGAAAAAATAGTCTAAATGGAATAATGAAATGCTCTTATATAGGGCATTTTTGTATTTTATTACCGAAAAATCATTTTGGATTATTATTCTATTCTAATAGATTATATTTCTATTTCTCTAAAAGAATATCAATTTAATTTGTAATCAGAAATAAACCAAAAAACGTAAACCATAAACTAATCGAATTATGAAAACCAAGCTGTGTATAATATTCTTTCACAAGAAACTTATTCAACTCATAGATATAAATTGAGATATCATTTTTTAGAGTTTTGAGACTTTTATTGTAAGTGTTACTAATCTGATACCTTAATTTATTATTTATGAAACAAAATCTTCTATTTTCAATGTTGTTGTGTTTAAGTTTCCAGCTGCACGCACAGAAGAACGTTTATATTCCCAAAGATCTGGTGAATAATGATTTTAATAATCCGGATAGCAAACATGCTTATGCACGTATGGCTTCTACGAACAATCTCGTTATCTTTTGGGAGAAACCTTTTGGTGCCAATCCTGCAGTGGCTCCTCTATTGGATGGAAAACCAATGACATGGGATGTCAATAACTTACTGCAGCGTACAGAGAGTTTCTATAAATTCTTTAGTGATACGTTGAAATTTGTAAAACCGGGTTCAAAAACCGAACAATATAAAATGATGGTCATGGTTAATTATTCGCTTGAAGGCACAGCCTATGGAGGTGATTATGACCAGCAGATTGGAGCATTATGGGTAACTCCCAATCGTATTCAGGATAAGAAACTAAATTGTATCGCTCATGAACTGGGTCATAGTTTTCAGTCTCAGATTACTTCTGACGGTCAAGGCGAGGCGTGGGGAGGAAGTGGCTTCTTTGAAATGACTTCGCAATGGATGCTTTGGCAAGTGAATCCTTTATGGATGACCGACGAGGAGTATCATTGGAAAGCGTTTATGGATCAAACGCATCTGGCTTTTTTAAGTCTTGGCAATATATACCATTCTCCGTATGTTCTTGAATATTGGGGTGAGAAGCGCGGACTACCGTTTATTGCAGAGATGTTCCGTCAGGGTAAAAAAGGAGAAGATCCAGTGATGACCTATCAGCGAATGACCGGACTTAGTCAACTGCAATTCAATGATGAAATGTTCGATGTATACAGACATCTGATAACTTATGATATGGATCGGGTACGTGAGGTTGCCAAACCTTATGCTAATCGTTTTACCTGCAAACTCGATACGTTAGATAACGGTTGGATGCAGATAAATAAAGAACGCTGTCCGCAGAATTATGGATTTAATGCTATTCGTTTGAATATTTCTTCACCAGGAAAGAAAGTGACTGTTTCTTTTAAGGGAATTGCCGGAGCAGAAGGTTTCAATAAGGTAAATATAGATAAAGCTGGTTGGCGTTATGGCTTTGTTGGTGTGAAAAAGGATGGGACTACTATTTATGGTGCTGCTGGCAATCAAACAAAAGGGCAGATTTCATTTAAAGCTCCAAAAGGAGAACCTTTAGCGTACCTTTGGTTAGTTGTGATGGGAGCTCCTACAGAACATTGGATGAATCCCGATGCTATTCCTAATATGAGTGAAAATGAACACGAAAAAACAGCTCCTCAACCTGATGCTGAGTGGCCTTACCAAATAAAAATACAATGAACAATATTATCTCTTTTATAAAAAGTGGAATAAAAGCAGGAACATTAACTGCCTGCTTATTTATTTCGCCTGCTGTTGCACATGCTGCAAAAAGTATATCACTTTTATCGCCGGATAAACATATTCAGATAAGTATACAACTCGGTGATACGCTTAGCTTTAGTATTATTCGTGATAGAGCTTTAGTGTTGGCCAGATCGACGGTTTTTCTGGAGTTTGCTAATAACAGGAATGCTTCTGTAGGATTAGCTCCCCGCCTTAAAAGCAAGGAGTATAAAAAGATTGCGGAACAGATAGATGCTCCTTTTTATCGTTGCAGTCAGTTCGTTTCTGCATGCAATGAACTAAATCTGAAACTTCAGAATGGAGGAGTTATTTTTCGAGCCTATAACGAAGGGGTAGCTTATCGTTTTTATACAAACTCCAAAGAAGAAGTTATTATAAAGAATGAAGGAGCTGATTATCATTTCCCGAAAGATTATACAGCCTATCTTCCTTATTCAACAAATGACAGGAAACCAATGGCTATGGCTTACCAAAACACCTATGATGTTGCACCTTTATCTAAAGCTCAGCAGAAACTGGCTTTTCTTCCTGTAACAGTTGATGAAGGTAACGGCCTGAAAGTTACATTACTTGAATCGGATTTGGAGAATTATCCAGGAATGTTTGTAAAGTCGGATACTTTAAAGACAAATCTGAAAGGTGTGTTTGCTCCTTATCCTGCCAAAACAGACTTTTATCCTTGGCGCAGACAGGAATATGTAACTGAAACTCATGATTATATTGCACGTTCTAAAGGTCAGCGAATGTATCCGTGGCGAGTATTTGCTATTACAACAAATGATGCTGATATGCCTGTCAATAATCTGGTTTATGCATTGGCTTCACCTAATCGTATTGGAGATACTTCATGGATAAAGAGCGGTAAGGTGGCCTGGGACTGGTGGAACGACTGGGGATTGAAAAATGTTCCTTTTAAGGCTGGGATTAATACCGAAACATATAAATATTACATTGATTTTGCCTCTAATCATGGATTGGAATACATTGTTCTTGATGAAGGATGGTATGCTCCGAAGAGTGGAGATATGCTTACTGTAGTGAAGGATATTGACTTGCCTGAGCTTATTAAATATGGTAAAAAGAAAGGTGTGAATATTGTACTTTGGACAGTTTTCAATGTGCTCGATAATCAGTTGGAAGCTGCTTGCAAGAAGTATTCGGAAATGGGTGTTAAAGGATTCAAGGTTGACTTCCTTGATCGTGACGATCAGACTGCCGTTCAAATGATTTATAGGATTGCCGAAACTGCAGCTAAGTATTATCTTATTCTCGACTATCATGGAATTTATAAGCCCACCGGTATGAACCGGACTTATCCTAATGTGATCAATTTTGAAGCTGTTTTTGGAATGGAAGAAGCCAAGTGGAGCACCCGTGAAAAGGATATGCCGCTTTATGATGTGACCTTCCCTTATATTCGTATGATGGCAGGATATGTAGACTTTACGCCGGGAGCAATGCGTAATGCTACTAAAAATGATTTCCAACCTGTATATTATAACCCGATGTCAATGGGAACACGCTGTCATCAGTTGGCCATGTATCTTGTTTACGATTCTCCTTTTACAATGCTGGCCGACTCTCCAAGTAGTTATCTGGCAGATGAACCATGTACCGATTTTATTTCTTCATTGCCTACGGAAGTGGATGAAACCCGGGTGCTGAGTGGTGAGATGGGTAAATACATTGTTACCGCCCGCAAAAAGGATATAAACTGGTACATAGGTGGTATGACCAATTGGGATGAGCGTGATGTTACCGTAGATTTCTCTTTCCTTGGAGAGGGAGAAGCCTATCGTGCCACTCTTTATAAAGATGGTGTGAATGCAAACAAGGATGCTTCCGATTATCAGGTAGATACTTTGATGATTAAAAAAGGAGACGTGCTAAATCTACATCTGGCTTCAGGTGGTGGTTTCGCGTTGACTTTGGAATGCAACTATGCTTGCCAGATGAAACCAACTGTTCCACCTGCAGGTAAATTCGATTTGTTTTATAAGAAATACTTGAATGCAAATGGTTTTCCCGTTATTTCTTCAGAGAAAGTAAGTGATGAGGCTCTTGCCAAGGCTAGTGAAATTGTTTCTTTAATGCTTGCCAAATGTACCAAAGCGCGTGAATATATGATTAAAAAAGGTTGCCATGTGATGGTTATCGGTGCTACTGAAGAAACATGCGATATCCCTGAATTCAAACATATCTGTAATTGTGAGGATAGCATCAAGTATTGGAACTGGCGTGCCCGCGGATTTGGTGGAGCACCTGAAGATGAATTTTCGTCAAGCTGTGGAGAAGAGAATCTTCTTTGTCTCCCACGCGATAAATATACCGGCGAAAATATTCTTATTCACGAATTCGCGCATCTTATTGATATGGTAGGTCTCCGTGGTACTGATCCGGAATTTTTCAATAAGCTGAATCAGGCTTACAATCATGCAAAAGAGACAGGACTTTGGAAGAATACTTATGCCATTTCAAATGTGGCAGAATATTGGGCTGAGTGCGTTCAGAGCTTTTTCAATTGTAATCGTTGGAGCGAAGAAGCCGACGGAGTTCATGGGAATGTTAACCGCCGTATAAAATTGAAGGATTATGATCCTGAAATGTATAATCTGATCAAACAGTACTTCTACGAAATTAATATTCCCATTAATAATAAAATATACCGATAATGAGAATAAAGCATCTTCTTTTACTGACTCTTTTGGTTTGCCTGAACGTGCAAGCCAAGACGAAAGGTCAGCAAACAGCTTGGAACTCTCCACAAGCCGGGAACCCTATTATACCGGGATACTTTGCAGACCCAACCGTCAGAAAGTTTGGTGATATTTATTATATTTATGCCACAACAGATGGAAATGGCGGCGGTCTTGGCCCTTCTCAGGTATGGGTTTCCAAAGATTTTGTAAACTGGACCATTATGCCTATGAACTGGCCAACGACCTATCATATTTGGGCTCCGGATGTAATGAAAGGAAAGGATGGCAAGTATTATATGTATTACTGCGAGCCTTGCAAGGTTTATACCGGTGTGTCTGAAACGCCGCGCGGTCCATGGATGAACTATCTTGGCAATGATACCACCGTTCTTGTGCCCGACAGGTTTGTAAAAAACGTAATCACTCTCGATGGACAATCTTTTGTTGACGATGATGGCTCTACTTACCTTTATTGGGGAACATGGGGTATCTACAAAGATTTTGGATGTGGAGTGGGCAAACTGACTCCCGATTTGAAAGGTTTCTCCGACAAAAGGATAATTCCGAATACTCAGGCTACGGATTTTTTTGAAGCTCCGTTTATGATTAAAAGGAATGGAATCTATTATTTTACTTATTCATCCGGACATTGCGAAGATCATACTTACAGAGTGCAATATGCAACAAGTAAAACCGGACCGATGGGGCCTTTTGTCTATGCTAAGAATAATCCAATTCTGGCAACAAATGCAGATAGTACCATTCATGGACCGGGACATCACAGCATTCTTCAGGAAGGAGATAACTATTATATTGTCTATCATCGCCACAATATTCCTTGTTCAACAAGAGGTATGCACAGACAGATTGCTGTCGATAAACTGATCTTTACGAAAGATGGGCAGATAGAAAAAGTAGCAGCCGGGCACAGCGGTATTGGTTACCTGCAACATTCTACCAATCCTTTTCCAAATGTAGCTCTAGGCAAAAAGGTTAAAGCGCCTTCTTATTATGGAGAATCGTTCAAACCAGAATATGCTGTGGATGATAATAATGCAACTCTTTGGCGTCCACATACCTGTGGAAAGGAATGGATTGAAATAGATCTTGAAAGAGAATATGATATCCGTAGGATATGGACGCAGTTTGAGTATCCTACTTCCTATTATCAATACACGATTGAAACGTCTGTTGATGGAAACCAATGGAGTCTATTTTCTGATAAACGTAACAATAAACTAGCCGGTAGCCCAATGACTGATTTCGGTGAGGCTCGTGCCCGTTATATCAGGTTAACAGTTACCGGAAGCGAAAAGACCGGAATGATAGGAGCCATCTGGAATATTAAGATATTTGAGGGAAGCAAGATTGATCCTCCTCAGAAGTTGGTACAGGTTACACCATCATCTTTCGTAAAGAAGGTTTGTGATAAAACGAATAAAGAGTATAACTGCTGGGAAAATAACAACGGAATGTTGGCTGGAAGCTTTATAGCTAACGGTAATATTTCAATGATGGAAAAAGAGGGCAGGGGAGCTATTCATATTCCTGTTAATGCAAGGTTAGAGTCTACGTTTACCATGCCTCAAAGCTTCTATACATCACAACCATACACCGTTTCTTATTGTGTTTTCGGAACGATGAATGAAGTGCTGAAACAGATTGTAAGTTGGGATTCTAATCAATCAAAGAGTCTGGCATCTATCAATAATAAAGACTCAAAAGCCTCAGCATGGCATTATGTATCTCTTACTTCTGATGGAAAAAAGGAATCTGTTTATATGGATAGTGTACTTGTTTCTTCGGGCAAAGCATCGAAGACGAGTAAGAAATGCCAGAAGCTAGTGATTGAAGGAGGAGAAAACGGAATTATTATCTCCGATCTCAGGATTTACAACTGGCAGTTGGCTGTACCAGAGATAATGTTCGATGCATCATTGCAGGATGAGGCTCCGGTTAAAACTGTTTCAATGAATAAAGAAATGCTTGTCGATATCAATGCTGATAATTATATGCCCGGAGTTTCACTTCGACAGATAGAAAATGGACAAGGTACCAAGGGAGGATTCAGATCTCTAGCTTCTCCAATTTCTGTAGAACGGAAAAATAACCGTCTTGCGTTTGCTTTTAATGGTGCACAGGAATTCCAGTCAAACTTTCAGTTACCAGAAACATTCTCGGACAATACACCATATTCCATTACAGCATGGGTACTGAATCCGGAAGTTGAAGTCAACGAATGTATTATCGATCTGATTCCTGCGCAAGGCGAACTGGAAAAAATTGCATTTGGATGGGGAACAGAACCTCGTAACGGAATAATCTGTCACAATGGTTGGTTCGAAGATTCGGGTATCCCAGAATTGAAAGGCTCCGGAGAATGGAAACATATTGCCATTACTTACGATGGTTATATGGAGAAAATTTTCATTGATGGCAAGCTGGTAAAACAGAAAGATATTGTGTTGCGATTGCCACGAAGTCCGTATGTTACTCTTGGACGAACAGCTGAACATGAATGGCCGTTTGCCGGATGGCTTCACTCACTGAAAGTATATAACTATACTTTGAATGAAACAGATATTACAACCGAATTTACTTCGGATAAGCGTAAAGTGGATTAAAATGAGCTATAATTAGAATAATATTATTCTGATAAGCGAAAATATTTAATTACTTTTATGCCTTGTTAAAAGTAGAGGTTAGTTTACCCCGTAACCGGGATTAAGTAAAAAGAACTTTTCAGTTAAATTCTCTATTGAAGTTGTTTTTGGAAAAAGGTGTACACCTATTAAAATTATACTCTACTCTAAATAACTGTGAGGTGTACACCTTTATGAAAAAATAACGCCAGTAAATGACTTAACTAACAAGATAAAACACATTAGATAACGATTGATAATAAACAAATACTGAAGAACCATGAAAAAACAATTAGCCGTAGCACTATTAAGTCTGAGCGTAGCAATGCAGGCGCAGGTTAAACAAAGTGGCGGATATCCAATTACTCCAGTACCTTTTACATCGGTTAAGGTAACAGATTCCTTTTGGGGACAGCGTCTTAAGGCGAGCCGCGAAGTGACTATTCCTTTGGCATTCAAAAAATGCGAAGAAACCGGTCGGTATGAAAACTTTGTAAAGGCTGCTCATCCGAGTGAATCTTATAAGGTGGAAGGCTTCTCTTTCGATGATACCGACGTTTATAAAACGATAGAAGGAGCAAGTTACTCCATGCAGACTTTCCCGAATAAAAAGCTGGCTAAATATATTGATAGTGTACTGGTTATTGTTGCAGCAGCACAGGAACCGGATGGTTATCTTTACACCTCACGCACCATGAACCCTAAGCATCCTCACGAATGGGCTGGTAGCAAACGTTGGGAAAAGGAAGAAGTACTTAGTCATGAGTTATACAATCTTGGACACATGATTGAGGGTGCCATTGCTCACTATCAGGCTACAGGAAAAAGAAACTTCCTTGATATTGCTATAAAATATGCTGATTGTGCGGAAAGATCCATTGGAGATAAACCAGGGCAGGTTACTGTTGTGCCGGGACATCAGATTGCAGAAATGGCGCTTGCCAAACTTTATGTGCTAACCGGACAAAAGAAATATATAAATCTGGCTAAGTTCTTACTGGATAAACGCGGATATACAGAAAATAAAGAAGTGTACAATCAGGCATATAAACCAGTACTGCAGCAGGATGAGGCTGTAGGTCATGCTGTTCGTGCGGCTTACATGTACTCTGGTATGGCAGATGTTGCTGCTCTTACAGGAGATAAAGGTTACATTGATGCCATCGATAAAATATGGGATAACATTGTAAACAAGAAACTATACATTACGGGTGGAATTGGAGCAACCAGCAATGGTGAAGCTTTCGGCGAGAATTATGAGTTGCCTAATATGTCTGCCTATTGTGAAACCTGTGCAGCTATTGGTAATGTTTATCTAAACTATCGTTTATTCCTGTTACACGGTGAAGCTAAATATTATGATGTACTGGAACGTACTCTTTATAATGGCTTAATCTCCGGCGTATCTTTAGATGGCGGTGGTTTCTTTTATCCAAATCCATTGGAATCTATCGGTCAGCACCAACGTCAGCCTTGGTTTGGTTGCGCTTGCTGTCCGTCAAATATCTGCCGTTTCATTCCTTCTATTCCCGGATATATCTATGCGGTTCATAACAACGATGTTTATGTAAACCTTTTCATGGCAAATAGTTCTGATTTGAAGGTGAACGGTAAAAATGTAACCTTGAAACAAAGTACTAGTTATCCATGGAATGGTGATATCAAACTGGAAGTTTCTCCGAAAGGAAAACAAAATTTTGCAATGAAGATTCGTGTTCCTGGATGGGTTCAAGGCTCTGTTGTTCCTGGAAATCTTTATAGTTATACAGATAAAAAGACACTTGGATATACTGTAAAAGTAAATGGTAAGGTTGTTGAAAGCAATATAGAAAAAGGATACTTCACTATTCCTCGTACATGGAAAAAGGGAGATGTGGTAGAGGTTCATTTCGATATGGAAGTACGTACTGTAAAAGCTAATCAGCAGGTGGAAGCCGACAGAGGAAAGATTTCAGTAGAACGCGGACCGCTGGTTTATTGTGCTGAATGGCCTGATAATGATTTTAGTATTCAAAGTGTTATAATGAATAAGAAGCCTGTATTCACAGTTGAAAAGAAATCTGATCTACTTTATGGAATTGACATGATTCAGACAGATGCTCAGGCTTTAAATTATGATGATAAAGGAAAACTTATTGCTAAAGATGTAAAACTTAACCTGATTCCTTATTATGCATGGGCACATCGTGGAAGTGGGGATATGGCTGTTTGGCTGCCAACCGACCTGAATGCAACTCGTCCTGCCATGCCTCCAACCATTGCTTCCGAAAGCAAAGTTTCTGCATCACATAATGTAAAATCAATATCAGCAATCAACGACAGACTTCTTCCGAAAGATGGAAATGACAAATCAGTTCCTTATTATCATTGGTGGCCGAAAGAAGGATCTACTGAATGGATTGCTTACAATTTCGGCGGAGAAAAGACTGTATCCAGATCTTCTGTATTCTGGTATGATGATGCTCCCTGGGGAGGATGTCGTGTTCCAAAATCATGGAAACTATATTATAAGAATTCTGCTGGTGAATGGAGTCAGGTAGAAAACTCTTCAGCTTATGGAATTGAAAAAGGAATTAGTAATGAAGTTATATTTAAACCGGTAACGACTAAGGAACTAAAACTCGAAATTAATCTTCCGGAAAAGAATTCTGCCGGTATTTTTGAATGGGAAGTAGAATAGCATGATGAAAAGAATTTATTTATTAGCAATTGGCGCATTACTTTCGGGTAATGCGCTTTATGCACAAGGCACGCTGAACGATTATCAACGTGCTTTTTCTCTGAGTAGCAACTTCAAGGACAAGGTATTTTACTCAGACGTAAATCCTCAATGGATTGGAAATACAAATCAGTTTTGGTATGTGCGTAACACTCCTCAGGGGAAAGTGTACGTAGTAACAGACGCAGTAAAGAAAACACGAAAAGAACTGTTCGACAATCAGAATTTGGCTAAGTTACTAGCCTCATCTGCAGGTCAGACTATTGATGCCACAAAACTTCCTCTTCAGGAACTACAAGTTAACCCTTCGCTGGATACGCTCCGTTTTATATATAATAATTATAAATGGATGTATTTGAGTAAAAAGAGTAACCTTGTAAATGAAGGGAGAGTGGTTAAGCCGGAATACAAGTATTGGAACGAATGGGACGATGAACTCGTTGGAGATCCTGTGGTTTCTCCGAATGGAAAACTGACTGCCTTTATTAAGAATCAGAATGTATATATAAAAGATAACCTGTTTGGAAAAGAAAAAGCATTGAGTTTAGATGGATCACCGGGCGAATATTACTCGGCTTATATACATTGGTCGCCCGATTCAAAGAAAGTAGCTGTGATGAAATTCCGTCCGGCCGAAAAGAGATATATCTATTTCGTGGAATCATCGCCTGCAGGTCAGATACAGCCAAGGCTTCATAAACGGGAATATGCCAAACCTGGTGACGCTCTTCCTGTTAAATGTCCGTGTATCTTTGATGTAACTACTGGGGAATCTCAGATACCTTCAACGGAACTATTCAATAGTCAGTTTGAGCTTAGAGGACCGGAGTGGAGTTCTGATAGCAAATCTGTTTTGTTTGAGTACAACCAAAGAGGACATCAGGCTTTTCGTGTATTGGAACTATCGGCCGAAACAGGAAAGGTTAGAACTGTAATTAATGAAACCAGTAAGACTTTTGTGAACTACAATCGTTATTTCCGCAGAGACTTGGTTAATAGTAACGAAATAATCTGGATGAGCGAGCGCGATAACTGGAACCATCTTTATCTGTATGATCGTAAAACAGGAGAGGTGAAGAATCAAATAACAAAAGGAGAGTGGTACGTGCGCGATGTAGTTCAGGTAGATGAGGCTAACAGGGTTATTTATTTCTCAGCCAACGGAATGGTGGCTAATGAAGATCCATATCTGGTTCGTTATTACCGTATCAATTTTGATGGATCCGGATTAACATGTCTTACTCCTGAAGAAGGAATGCATCAGGCTTGGTTCTCAAAGGATATGAAATACATGGTTGATGTTTACTCTATGGTAAACAAAGCGCCGATTGCATTACTCCGAAATACGACCGACGGAAAAGAAGTTATGCCGCTTGAAAAAGCAGACATCACTGAATTAGTAAAAGCCGGATGGATTGCTCCTGAACCTTTCTGTGCCAAAGGACGTGATGGAAAAACAGACATCTGGGGTGTAATTATCCGACCAACTAACTTTGATCCGAATAAGAAATATCCTGTTTTGGAATATATTTATGCCGGACCGGGCAGCCAATATACTCCTAAATCATTTATTCCGCTCCTGAGATTCCATTCAACGATTGCTGAACTAGGTTTTATTGTGATACAAATGGATGGTATGGGGACTTCTTTCCGTTCGAAAGCATTTGAAGAAATAATCTATAAGAATCTTAAAGATGCCGGATTCCCTGATCGTATTGCCTGGACAAAAGCTGCTGCGAAAAAATATCCTTATATGGATATAGACAGACTTGGAGTTTTTGGCGGTTCGGCCGGTGGACAGGAAGCTATGATGGCTACGTTATTCTATCCGGAACACTACAAAGCTGCTTATGCCGGTTGTGGATGCCATGATAACCGGATGGATAAAATTTGGTGGAATGAACAATGGATGGGTTATCCTATTGGAAAAGAATATGCAGAATGTTCTAACGTAGAGAATGCGCATTTGCTAAAGACTCCACTTATGCTGGTTGTTGGTGAAATGGACGATAATGTAGACCCAGCTTCCACTATGCAAGTGGTAAATGCACTTGAGAAAGCAAATAAAGAATTTGAACTGGTTGTAATTCCTGGTAGCAATCACACATTAGGTGGTGATTATGGTGACCATAAAAGATATGATTTCTTCGTAAAACATCTTATGGGAGTTAATCCTCCGGCATGGGATGCTATTAAGTATAAATAAGTTCAATAGGTTAGGTTTACAGCTTATTTTGCAAGGGGCGGTTTCATATTGGAATCGCCTCTTTAGTTTTTTGAACTTTTATTCATATTCAACTCTTTTTGAATTTATAAGCTTGGAATAATGCTTAAACGTAGATTATGTAATAACTCTGAATTTGGAAATATGGACGATGAAGTATAGCAATGATATCTTTTTTATTACTATTTAATCCCATAAATGAATTAAAATAATAAATATTTGGAAATGTTTCATATATAATAAATTAAATTAAAATATAGTTGGATAATAATTAATTTATCTATTTCTTTGCGCTAATCTTAATGATGAAATCAATATTGGAATAAACATTGCAATGAAAAGCATCTTTAATATTAATCTAAAAACCTAAAGCATAATACCAGCATGAAGAAATTATTTTTATTGTGTGGACTATTCATTTGTTCATTCTCAAATGCACAAGATGTGAGCCTTGAGCTACAAAAGAAACCGTTGATTGATTCTACAGTTAAAGCTGCTCAGTGGAGTTCTATGCAACAAAATGTTCAAGTGAGTTTTGGAAATACTAACACTCGTTATGCTCAGGATATTGTGCCTGTTGCTCCATTACTGAAAAGCAATACGCTTGTTGCATGGAAAGGCGAGAAGATACACGCGCAAATTCTGGTATGGAGTAAAAGTGATGTTGCAAAGCTTTGCCTAAAAGTCGATGATTTAAAAACAAAAGATGGTAAGGTAATCTCAAAAAACAATATCAGTACCGGCTTTTTGGGTTATGTAATGACCGATGAGTTTAAAGATGGTTGTGGACTGCGAAATAAACAGGATTTCGATTCATCACTAGTTGCTGATCCTATTAACACGCTTATATCATCTGTTGTCTTGAAAAAGAATAATGTTCAGCCAATTTGGGTAAGCATTACTGTACCAGCCAATACTACTGCAGGTGAATATAAAGGTATGATAACTGTAAAAGCCGATAAAATATATAATCTGGAACTTAGAGTAAAGGTGATAAATAAGACATTGTCTGCACCTTCACAATGGACTTTTAATTTAGACCTTTGGCAACATCCTGCAGCTATTGCAAGGGTGCATAAAGTAAAACTTTGGAGCGACGAGCATTTTGCATTGATGAAGAAGCATTATACTATGCTGGCTAACGCTGGTCAGAAAAATATAACTGCCAGTATCGTTGATGAACCATGGGGACATCAGACTTATGATGATTTTCCAAGTTTGATAAAATGGACAAAGAAGAAAGATGGTTCATGGCAATATGATTATAGCTTATTTGATAAGTATATTTCCTTTGTAATGAACTGTGGTATTAAACAACGAATCAATTGTTATAGTATGGTGCCTTGGAAAGTTGTTTTCCAGTATTATGATGAAAATTTAGGGAAAAATGCCAAATTTACTGGTAATATTGGAACTAAAGAATACAATGAATTCTGGACGGCCATGCTCACTGATTTTACAAAACATCTCAAAATGAAAGGTTGGTTCTCCATTACTGCTATAGCTATGGACGAACGTCCAATGGAAGCGATGCAGTCAGTAATTAGTCTTTTGAAAACGATAGATAAAGATTGGAAAATAGCTTTGGCCGGAAATTATCATCCTGAGATTGAAAAAGATATTTATGATTATTGTATTGCTTCTTATTGGCAATATCCTGATTCAACTTTAAAGGTACGCCAGCAGCAAGGAAAGATTAGCACTTGGTATACGTGCTGTACAGAGAAATATCCCAATGGTTTCACCTTTTCCCCACCGGCTGAGCATGTTTGGATTGGTTGGTATACAGCTGCCATGAATATGGATGGTTATTTACGCTGGGCTTATAATAGTTGGCCACAAGATCCTTTGCACGACAGTCGTTTTACTGCCTGGCCTGCCGGCGATACTTATCAGGTTTATCCTGGACCTCTGACCTCTGTTCGTTTTGAAAAACTAGTGGAAGGTATACAAGATTTTGAAAAGATAAGTATTCTGCGTGAATTGTATAAGAAGAATAATGATAAGAAAAAGTTATTAGAACTAGAGTCTACTCTGAGTTCGTTCCAGCTTGAAAAGTTATCTCTGCAGTCGGCTGAAGAAACTGTGGATAGGGCAAAATCTATTTTGAATGCATGGTAAACATTGGGTTCCGATGTTCAATTATGAAATTAATAACTAACGCTGCAAATCAAAGGACTTATTTCCTGGTTACTATCTTAAAAGAGAGTGTCTTTTATTTAGATGAAATTTATACCTTTGTAACTTAAATAGTTATAATTATGAATTTTGTAATAGAATCCGGCATTACTGCTGATATTGACGAATTGGAAAGACTATACGATGATTTGAATGATTATTTATCCTCTACCACTAATTATCCCGGATGGATAAAAGGTATTTATCCGATTCGTGAAAATGCGGTTACTGGTATCCAGAATAGTAATCTTTTTGTTGCAAGATATAATGGGAAAATTGTAGGTTCTGTAATTCTCGATCATCAGCCTGAAGAAGCCTATCATGGCGTTAAATGGAAATTAGATGTAGATTACAGCTATATTTTTGTAGTACGTACTTTTGTAGTGCATCCTTCATTCCTGAAAATAGGGGTTGGTCGTGCTTTGATGGATTTCTCGTTTGAACTGGCTAAAAAGTCAGGCGTGAAATCTATTCGTTTGGATGTTTACGAAAAGAATATTCCAGCTATTTTGTTGTATGAGAAATGCGGTTTTGAATATATTGACACTGTAGATTTGGGGTTGGGCAACTATGGGCTGGATTGGTTCAAACTATACGAGAAAGTTATTTGAGGTTTTAGATTAATCAGACTGAAAGCAATTTATTCTCTACCAATCTCGGAATTATGTGTCTCGTCGTTTATCTACCGATAAATTGAACTACTGTTTTTTTATAAAATAAGTACTAACTAGGGTTTAGGAGTGATCCGTTCTTCTCTAGTTTTCAGAAAAAATAAATCCCCGATAATTAATAATTATCAGGGATTTTCTTGAATTGCTTTTGTCGCTTCAGTGATCCGCTTGGGGCTCGAACCCAAGACCCCAACATTAAAAGTGTTGTGCTCTACCAGCTGAGCTAGCGAATCAGATCGTTTGTTTCTCAATTGCGAGTGCAAAGGTACAACTATTTTCTAAAATACCAAACAATTCCAAGCTTTTTCTTATCTTTGTCTTCGAAATTCAACTCTATACATTATATATATGGCTGACGATAAAAAGATAATTTTCTCAATGGTAGGGGTTAGCAAAGCTTTCCAACCAAACAAACAAGTATTGAAAAACATCTATCTTTCTTTCTTTTATGGAGCAAAGATTGGTATTATTGGTCTTAACGGATCTGGAAAATCTACTTTACTTAAGATTATTGCCGGACTTGAAAAGTCTTATCAGGGAGAGGTAGTCTTTTCTCCGGGATATTCTGTAGGATACCTGGCACAGGAACCTCATTTGGATGATACTAAAACAGTAAAGGAAGTCGTGATGGAAGGTGTGCAAAGCATCGTCGACACTTTAGCTGAATACGAAGCTATCAATCTGAAATTCGGAGAACCCGAATATTATGAAGATCAGGATAAGATGGACGTTCTTTTTGCTCGCCAGGCAGAACTTCAGGATATAATTGATGCAACAGATGCGTGGAACTTGGACAGTAAACTAGAGAGAGCGATGGATGCTCTTCGTTGTCCGCCGGAAGATCAGCCGGTTAAGAATCTTTCAGGAGGTGAACGCAGACGAGTTGCTTTATGTAGATTATTGCTTCAACAACCAGATATCTTGTTGCTTGATGAACCTACTAACCACCTGGACGCTGAATCTATTGACTGGTTGGAACAACATCTTCAACAATATGCAGGTACTGTTATTGCGGTTACTCACGACCGTTACTTCCTTGATCATGTTGCCGGATGGATTCTGGAACTCGACCGTGGCGAAGGTATTCCATGGAAAGGTAACTACTCTTCCTGGTTGGAACAGAAAACCAAACGTATGGAGATGGAAGAAAAAACAGCTAGCAAACGTAGAAAAACTTTGGAACGAGAATTGGATTGGGTGCGTATGGCACCAAAGGCTCGTCAGGCTAAAGGTAAAGCTCGTTTGAATTCATACGATAAATTATTGAATGAAGATCAAAAGGAAAAAGAAGAAAGACTAGAGATCTTTATTCCTAATGGACCACGTTTAGGTAATAAAGTAATAGAAGTGAAAGGTGTTACAAAAGCTTATGGAGATAAGTTGTTGTTTGATAACCTTGAGTTTAATCTCCCACCTAATGGTATAGTAGGGGTGATTGGTCCTAACGGTGCCGGTAAAACAACTCTTTTCCGTTTGATTATGGGATTGGAGCATGTTGATAAAGGTACATTTGAAGTAGGTGAAACTGTTAAGTTAGCTTATGTAGACCAACAGCACAAAGACATTGATTCTGAGAAGAGTGTTTATCAGGTGATTTCCGGAGGAAATGAACTAATGCGCATTGGCGGAAGAGATATTAATTCACGAGCATATCTTTCTCGCTTTAACTTTTCAGGCGGTGATCAGGAAAAATTGTGTGGAATGCTTTCCGGTGGTGAACGTAACCGACTTCACCTTGCCATGGCTTTGAAAGAAGAAGGAAATGTATTGTTACTTGATGAACCAACCAATGATATCGACGTAAATACACTTCGTGCCTTAGAAGAAGGTTTGGATGATTTTGCAGGTTGTGCTGTTGTTATTTCACACGACCGTTGGTTCCTGGATAGAATCTGTACACACATTCTTGCTTTTGAAGGAAATTCAGAAGTCTTTTTCTTTGAAGGTTCATATTCAGAATACGAAGAGAATAAGATGAAGCGTTTGGGAAATGAGGAACCAAAGCGTGTAAGATATCGTAAATTAATGGCAGATTAATATTATTTTATAAATCAGGACGAAAAGCTTCGAAATTAGTTTCGAAGCTTTTCTTTTGCTTATAAATTTAATATTGCTTTCTAAATATAAAAAAATGGTACAGAATGTAATATTAATGTAATTTTTATTAATTATATTTGTTCCTTGAAATTTATAGCGTTAAATATTTTCATTTTAATCATATAATTAACAAGCAGAATTATGAGAAAACATTTTGTTCATTTTCTATTGGTAACTTTGCTTACAACTTTTTGCACTGTAGCTGCAGTCGCTCAAACTGTTGTTAAGGGTAAGTTGGTGGATGCGGAGACTAATGAAGGATTAATTGGCGCATCTGTAACGGTTGAAGGTACTTCCCAAGGTGCTGTTACAGATCTGGATGGTTCTTTTACTTTGTCGGTAAAATCAGGAACTGGTACTTTAATCTTTAAGTACATTGGTTACAAAGACCAAAAAATGAAAGTTTCAAAAAAAGGTACAGCTGATTTAGGTACAATTAAAATGGAACCGGATGCTGTAGCTTTATCCGATGTTACAATTACTTCTTCCATCGCTATTCAGCGTAAAACTCCAGTAGCGGTATCAACAATTGATCCGGTATTTATCGAAGAAAAGTTAGGAACACAGGAATTTCCTGAAATTTTAAAATCGACTCCTGGCGTTTATGCTACTAAAAATGGTGGTGGATATGGTGATTCAAAAATTAATATGCGTGGTTTCCAGTCTGCCAACGTTGCTGTTATGGTAAATGGTATTCCAATGAACGATATGGAATGGGGTGGTCTTTACTGGAGTAACTGGGCTGGTCTTTCTGATGTTACAAGATCTATGCAGACACAAAGAGGTCTTGGTGCTTCTAAAGTTTCTGCTCCTTCTGTGGGTGGATCTATTAATATTGTAACTCGTACGATTGATGCAAAAAAAGGAGGATCGGTTTCTTATGCAATGGGAAACGATGGCTATAACAAACTATTATTCAATGTTTCTTCTGGTTTAACTAAAGATGGATGGGCTATGACTCTTCTTGGTGGTAAGACATGGGGAAATGGATATATACAAGGTACCGAATTTGAAGGTTATAACTATTTTCTTAATATCGCTAAGAGAATAAATGATAACCATCAGATATCTTTAACAGCTTTTGGTGCTCCTCAATGGCATAATCAAAGAAGTAATTATGATGGTTTGACTATTGAAGGATGGCAGCAGGTTAAAAATTATATGAAAGGTGATAGTCCTTATAAATATAATCCTACATTCGGTTACGGCTTAAATGGTGAACGCAAAACTTCTGCTCATAATGAATATCATAAACCTCAGATTTCTTTAAATCATTTGTGGCAGGTTAATGAAAAAACTAGCTTAAGTACTACTCTTTATACTTCTATTGGTAGAGGTAGCGGTTATAGCGGTCAAGGTTATACAAGTACATTATCTAATTCATGGTATGGATCATCTGATGGAGCTTTAAATACAACCTATCGCAATTCTGATGGAACATTTGCTTATGATCAGATTTATGCTATAAATGAAGCTAGTCAGAATGGCTCTCAAATGGCAATGTCTAAATCAATCAATAATCATAACTGGTACGGATTACTTTCTACTTTTAGTTCTACAATCAATAAAGAAATTAATTATTATGTAGGTCTTGACTTGAGATATTATGTAGGACAGCATACTAATGAACTTATTGATCTGTATGGTGGTGATTTTTATATTGACCGCTACCGTAAGGATGTAAAAGCTGAAAATAATAGTGCTGCTGCATTAGGTAATGATTTTATCAACAAAAAATTGAAAGTTGGTGATGTGGTTTATCGTGACTATGATGGTTATGTAATGCAGGAAGGTGTATTTGGACAAATTGAGTACAACAAAGATAAATTAAGCTCATTTATTGCAGGATCGGTTTCAAACACAGGTTATTGGAGAAATGACCATTTCTATTATGACGCTAAACATGCAAAATCTGAAACATTAAATTTTATTGGTTTTACAGTTAAAGGTGGTGCTAACTATAACCTGACTGAAAATCATAATGTATTTGCTAATGTTGGTTATATTTCTCGTGCACCTTTCTTCTCTGGTGGTGCATTCCTTTCATCAACTGTAAGTAATGCTACTAATCCGGATGCTATTAATGAAAAAATATTTTCTGTTGAATTAGGATACGGTTATCGTTCTAAATATTTCACTGCAAATGTTAATGCATATAGTACTGCATGGATGGATAAGACTACAACCAGAACTCTTACTTTAAAGGATGGCGACCGTGCTCAAATCAATATGTCTGGAGTAGATGCTCTTCACCAAGGTATTGAAGTAGATCTTGCTGCTCATCCATTTTATTGGTTAGATATTACTGGTATGTTTTCAATAGGAAACTGGAGATGGAACAGCAATGCTACTGGTTATTTCTATAATTCTGCTGGCCAGCCATTGACAGGTGAATATGAAGCAGATGGTATTACTCCAAAGATTGCATCAGGTATTCAGGCTGCTGATCATGCAAAAATGACTATTTATCAAAAAGGTGTTAAGGTTGGTGGATCTGCTCAGACAACAGCAGCTTTAGGTGCTAAATTCAAAGTTAGTAATAATCTTCGTGTAGGAGCTGATTATAGCTTATTTGCACGTAATTATGCAGATTTTGCATTGGCATCAAATGATATTATAATGAATGGTGAAAAAACATTCGGTAGTCCATGGCGTATCCCTGCAGCTAATCTAGTTGACTTGAATGCTAGTTATTCATTCCCAATCGGAAATGTAAAAGCTGTATTATATGGTAATGTTGAGAACTTATTCAACCAGGAATATATTGCTGATGCTTTTGATGGTGGTGGTCACAACTGGCAATCTGCATATCGTGTATTTTATGGATTTGGACGTACATACTCGATAAGACTTAAACTTAACTTTTAATCCTTTATAGAGATAATTAATTATGAAAAAGTATATAATATTAAGTTTTGTAGGTGCATTGTCACTATTATCAAGTTGTGATTATAATGATAAATATTTTGATGGACTAGATGATCTGGCTGCGCCTACTAATAAATTATCATTGGAATATACCCTGACAGGTGACGATTACGCTAGTATTTCTACGTTATCAGCAAATAAAACTCTTGCTACAACTAATGGTGTATCTTCTGCTTTAACTGTAATAAAAACTAATCAGTATTTATCAGATGCTATTCCGGCTGCTGATTATGTTCCTGCATTTCTTGCTTCTAAGTGGTATTCTGCAAGTGAAGGTGCTGCAATAAAGGTTACTTATAAGAAAAGTGTTAATCTTCCTGATTATGTAGCAAAATTAAGTGTTGCTCCAAACTATGCAGTTTCTGCAGCAAATTATAAAACTATTTGGGGAGCAAATTCTTCTGTGAACTTTTTTACTCCATCAAAACCTGCATCAACAAATCTTCCTGCTATTTTAGCATCTGCTTATCCTAGTGCTGTTAATGGCGATATTGTTGCTGTAAACTATAACGAATCAACAAGCGAACCTACAATTCAAAGTGCTTTAAGTGAAGATTTTGAGGCTGGTACAGTAGGTAATGTTGCTTCAATAGCTGGTTGGGCAAATGTAACAACAGTTGGAACATATAGCTGGAGTGAAAAAACTTTTAGTAGTAACAAATATATTCAGGCTACAGCTTATAACCATGCTGCAGGTGCTCTTGAAATGTATATGGTTTCTCCTTCATTCACAGTTACTGCTGGTCAGGTTTTATCTTTTGATGCTTGTTTGGGTAATTATAAAGCTGAAGGTGGAACTCTTAAAGTTCTTATTTCTTCAAATCTGGCTGGTACTACTGCTAGCGATATTGCTGCTGCAACATGGGATGATGTAACATCTAATTTTACTATTCCTGTTCCAACAGGTACTTATGGAACTCTTGGTAAGGTAGGAGAGTTACTTCTTTCTAAATATGTAGGTAAAAAAGTAAATATAGCTTTCCGTTATAATGGTGATAACTCAATAGGAGCGACTACAACTGTTCAGGTTGATAACGTTTCTGTAGCATTGGCTGGAGGTTCTTATACTACTAATGGTACATTGTATACTTTCAATGGTACTAAATGGGTTACTTATACCGGCAATGGTTACTTCCTTACAAAGGCTGACTTTGCAACAATGGGAAGCAAGTATGATAACTTTAGCTCAACTATGCCTGCTGATAATTATATTCCTCAATTCCTGAAATTGAAATATCCATATGCTCAGGAAGGTAACACAATGGCAGTGGTATATAAGTATTACACAGGATCTGCTACAGGATTACGTACTGATGAATATGTTTTCACCTCTGGAAATTGGGTTAAGAATGACAATGTTGAGCAATTTACTGATCAGTTCGTTTATGCTAATGGAAAATGGGTATATGATCCAAGTGTGATATTAAACTTAAAACCAGCTAAAGGACTTGCTGATGTAACTGCGTTCTACCAAAAAATAACAGATTATGTTTGGAGTAAGATAGATCAACCTGCTGGTGTAACAGTTAAAGGTGCAGGTTATACAACAAGTTATGGTAATAATGAATATTATTATGGTAGCTCAGCATATAACAATAACTTTGATTTCCGTCCATCTGCGTGGAAAGCTCAGAGTGCAACAGCATATTCTAGTCTGACAGATGATCAACTGAAAGCAAAAATGTTCGAACGTTTGCCTGCGGCATTTATTCCTGCGTTGGAAGCAACTTATCCAACAGCTACTACTGTTGCTGGTGTAAATGTAACTTATACTATTAATTTTGGAGTTTATACTGGAACAACAATTTCGGCACCAAATTATACTATAGTATATAAAGTAACAGGTACTGGTAAGTTTGAATATGTAGAAAACTCTTTGAAAGCATTATAAGAATTTACTATAATTCGTATCAGAATGCCATCCTTAGAAATAGGGGTGGCATTTTTTTTGCACCATTAAATAAAAAAACAATTTCATCCCTCACTCCCTCACTTTTTCACACAATAAGCTAAATAACAATTAATTATGTGGTGATGGATTGATTTCTACCCTCACCAAACCATCACCAAAAGGCATGAACCCTCACCTTTTTGAGCACAATTTTTAAATTTCAGACTTAATTACGCCTTGAGCAATAATATAGGTTGAGTTTGATCGTTTTTGAATAAAAATAGCTCGAAAAGGTGATGGATGACTCCAAAAGTGATGGTTTGGTGAGGGTTCAAAATGCTACCATCACTAAGTAATATGCTATTCTTAAGTATGTTAAAAGGAAAAGTGAGGGAGTGAGGGATGATTTTATTTTTTCTGTAAGATAGCGTAAAAGTACAATGCTAAAACATCCCGCCGGTTTTTTTTGAAACGTAACCGGATGTTGAACAAACTCCCGCCGGCTTTCAAAAATAGCAGGCGGGAGTTTGCACATGTAGATTGTTTGGAAATGTCCTTTCCTGGATTAAGTTTACAGTTTCTGAGTAACTGATTTACAATATTTTTCTTATTCCTAAACTAGCTTGATATTAACTATTCACCAATATTTAATATTTATTGGCCTATAAATCATATCCATTGGCCAATGATTTTTGATTGTTGGTGAATAATAGCTTGCCAATATATAATGATCTATAGGCTAAAAACAGATCAGGGAACTGTGCTTGAATTATTTCAACGCAGTTCCCTGATATTATTTAGATTAACCTATTTAGGATTAGTGATAGTGTTTCGAAGTCTTTAGTAATTTATTGCATGATCTTTTGGAAAATCATTTCCGCTCCATGCACGTTTAGAAGTCCAGTCCATAGGTGCGTCACTCCAAAATGGGTGAGAAGTTGGTAAACCTAAAGGTAAGAAAGCAAGTGAAGTAATATACATACTTCCATTGTTTGTATACCAGTCGGCAATATTGGGTTGACTTTGAGTGAAGCCAATACGGAGATATCCTTTTTCATTGAAATTCTTTCCGGAATCGAACATGTTATGCATAACAGCTGTGAGAGCTGCACGAACTTGTCCGTTGCTTAGCTCTGCTGGCAGTTGTTCTTTCCATGCCAATTGTGCTAATGGTTGAAATACTCCCATACGATAAGGTATTGAGCGTCCAAAAACAGGGTAGGTACCTTCCGGAGAAATTAATCTTTCAAGTATCTGACTGTATTTCTGCATTCTTTTAAGTGCTACTTCGTATTGCTGAGTCGTTGCAATATTGTTCTTTTTTAAATCGAGCATTACCTTTAAGCAGTCTACATACATCGGTTGAATTACGTAGCTATTATAATAATCGAAAGCAAAGCTTGTTCCGTCACTATACCAGCTATCGCCTACATACCATTCTTCTATTTTTCTAAGAGCAGAATGGATACGGTAATAATCTGGCTGAGCATTTGCTTTGGCTAAAAAGCATTCAATAGTGGAAGAGAATAATAGCCAGTTTGTATATGGTGGATCTACACGGCGCAATTGTTGGAATTCTGCAATATAGCGTTGCTTGGTTGTTTCATCCAATGGTAGCCATAATTGATCGTAAGCACGTAGAAAACTTTGAGCCACATAGGCAGCATCAACTAAAGGCTGTCCTTCTTTTCTCCATAACAAGTAGTCAGCACTTTGAGGATCAACAGCATTTTTGTAACTAGCCAAAGCCCATTCGCGTAATTGTTTACGTTGTTGTCCTTCTGTTGTATTATCATCTGGCAATGATAGCCATGGAGCAACTCCGGCCATTAGTCGTCCGAAACACTCCATATAAGTAACTCGCTTATCTCTGCCATCCCAGGTTGGGCTGACTTCAACCTGCATTTCTTCACTCAACTTTCCATTACTCATAGCCTTTAATACAGGCGATGCTATTTTATATAAGGTATTAGCCCAATATTCACGATCGTGATTTACGCCTAAATATCTGGCCATTTCACAAGAAGCCAATAAGAATGCTCCGACTCCGAAGTTGGAGGTAGAGTTTTTATCAACGACTTGTCCGGGAATTGCTCTGTCACCAATAGGTTGAACATATCCAATCTTTCCACTCGATTGCATAGCGACTTTAGATAAATAGTTCCAAGCCTTCTTGCAAACAGGACCATACGTGTCATTATCTAAATATCCATTATTAATACCCCATAGCAATCCGTAAGTCATTAATGCAGTTCCACTGGTTTCTGGCCCCGGAGCAAAACTTGCATCATATAAACTACGTGTCCAGTAACCTTCAGGTTGTTGGCATGCAGCTAAAGCAGACGCCATTTTTTTGAATTTGCTAATGAAAAAATCACGATGGTTATAGTCTTTTGGTAAATCTTTCAGCACTTTGGCTAGTCCGGCTATAACCCAACCATCTCCACGTGCCCAGAAATCTTTTTTATCATTACCACTTTTATGTTTTGGGTACACATAACGAGCGTCGCGATAGTAAAGCCCTTCTTTTTCATCATACATTAATGAATCGCTATAAAGAGTATATTCATATAGCTTATCAAGATATTGTTTGTTATTGGTTATTCTATATAATTTTGTCATAACCGGCATTACCATATAAAGACCATCTGCCCACCACCAATAATCTTTTCTGGCAGTGCTCATTTCATATTCCATGACTTGTCTTGCTCTGGCTATTTTTTTAGGATCTGGATCTACTGAATAAAGGTCACAGTATGTTTGAAAGCAAACCTGATAATCGCCAAATAATACATAGTTTTCACTTTCTCCATAAGTTAATTTCCATTCTGCTTTTTTTTCAGACTTAGCACCTTTCCATTCATTCTTTTGAGCCCAGGCTTCTGAATAATTTTTATAAGCTGCTGTTCCGGTAAGAAAGTAAGCTTCCATATTTCCGGTATGATAAACTGCATTATCCCAAAAAGCTCTTCCATGTTCTGGATTTTGGCTTTGCCAGTAACGGTTTACTTTATGGATTATTCTAATAACTTCCTCCTGCTCATTTGGTTTATTAGTAAATGAGACAAGTGATAATGCAATTAATGGTAATACAATTTTAAACAATTTATTCATAGCACATAATTTATAAATATCAATTTATGCAAAGTTATATTTATGATAGAAATATATGGACGAAAATACGTTCATTTTGGTTTAAAAAGGCTTCATTTGGTTCTTATTGTCGCAAATAGTTGCTTTTTAGAAGCATTTATGGTGTCTATTTGTTCTGAAGTTAGATAGTGGAAATAATAATTTTAATGTGCCGCATCTTTTCAATGAGAATTATTGAATGAGAAGCTTGTTTAGTAATAAGGAATGAATTAAAATAAAAAAGAAAATCCCCCAGAAATTAATATTTCTGAGGGATTTTTAATGCTTTATCGAATAAATAAAGTCGGCTGATTACTCAGCAGCAGGAGCTTCTTCTACAGCAGGAGCAGCTTCTTCAGCGGCTGGTGCAGCAGCGGCAGCTTCAGCAGCAAGTTCTGCAGCTTTCTTTTCTGCTAATACTTGAGCTTTTGCTTCATTGATTTTCTTTTCAGCATCTAAGCGTGCTTTAGCGTCAGCTTTAGCAGTTTCATCGTTCTTTGCTTTCAATGCAGCAAGACCGTTTTCTTTGTTGCCTTTCCAAGCTTCGAATTTAGCATCAGCTTCAGCTTCACCAAATGCGCCCTTAGCAACACCACCAAGTAGGTGCTTTTTCATGTAAATTCCTTCACGAGAAAGAATATTACGAACTGTGTCAGTAGGTTGAGCTCCTGTAAGAACCCAATATAATGCACGGTCGAAATCCAAATCTATTGTTGCAGGATCGGTGTTAGGGTTGTAAGAACCGATTTTTTCAATAAACTTACCATCACGTGGTGCTCTGCTGTCCGCAATAACAATCTGATAGAACGCGTAGCTCTTGCGACCGCGTCTTTGCAATCTGATCTTTGTTGCCATTTTAAATAATGTTTTTTAATTAATGATTTGAATTAATGCTAGTATCTCGTACTAGCGGGCGCAAAGTTAATGCTTTTGTTTTGAATGACAAAGAGTTCGAAAAAAATAATCACCAAAAAGAATAAATCCTTTTGGTGATTATTATGCAAAAATACCGATTGTGATATTAAATCAAACGTTCGTTATTTGTTTTATAACTCACGAAGCCATTTTTCCAATTCTTCAGTCCACTGACGTTTGTATTTGAAGTTATCACGAAATCCCCATCCATGACCTCCAATAGGATAAATATGCATTGATGCAGAAACTTTGTTCTTTAAAAGTGCAAGATAGTAGTTTACTCCATTTTGTGGAGGAACCGCGCCATCATCATTCGAAAGAGCTATAAAAGCTTTAGGAGTTTCCGGAGTTACTTGCAATTCATTCGAATATAATGTTTCCAGCTCTTTGCCTGGATTCTTTCCTATCAGATTTTCACGCGATCCTCCATGAGTGTATGTTTTATCCATTGTAATAACCGGATAAAGCAATATTTGAAAATCCGGACGAGTTTCGGCTGTGAAGTGTGTTGCTAAAGTAGAAGCCAAATGACCACCGGCTGAAGCTCCCATAATTCCTACTTTGTGGGTGTCTATGCCCCATTCTGCAGCATGCTGGCGAACAATAGTAATAGCTTGTTTAGCATCCGAGATAGGTACTTCATTGTGACCATTAGGCATACGATACTTTAAAACTATATATGTTATTCCCTGAGCATTAAACCATGAAGCCATATCATGTCCTTCGTGATCCATAGCTAAGCGAGCGTAACCACCTCCGGGACACATAATGATGGCTTTGCCATTACCATCCTTTGCTTTATAAATAGTAATAGTAGGAGAGACTACATTGCTTATGCGGTTTTTCTCATTTTCCTGTTCAGTTCCTTTTAGCTCATTAGAATTGGGTGCACCATTTGGCCATAGTGGCAACTCTATTGGTTTTTGAGCAAAGAGAGCTGTTGTTACAGTCAGCATCACTGTCAATAGTAGTTTTTTCATGTTTATTTTAACTTTGAAGATTTGTGCATTGTAGCTTTTACAAAATAAACGATCAATACAAAATAAGCGATGATAGAAACAACTTCCGACCATGAATTTGCCAGCCATTCTTCATTTACAAGGTTTACTCCGCAGAAACGGATACCCGCGCTGATAACTCCCATTAAAGCACCACCGGCTATGAATCCGGAAGCAAGAAGGGTTCCCTTTTCTCTACGTTCTGAATTTATAGCATCATCATTAGAACGGGTTGTAACATACCAATTGATAGCTCCACCTACTAAAAGTGGAATATTCAATTCTAATGGAATAAACATACCTAATGCAAATGCAAGTGCTGGTATTCCGCAAAGTGTAAGTACTATGGCAAGAACTGCTCCAATTCCGTAAAGTATCCATGGAGCACCAACACCATTCATTAATGGTTCAATTACTGCAGCCATTGCGTTAGCTTGTGGAGCTGCAAGCTGACCGCTAGAGAATCCATAAGTTTTATTCAATATAATCATTACACCACCTACAGTTGCAGCAGATACGATTGTTCCCAAAAACTTCCATGTTTCTTGTTTTGCAGGAGTTGTTCCAAGCCAGTAACCAATTTTTAAGTCGGTAATAAAACCACCGGCCATAGATAATGCAGTACAAACTACACCACCCATAACCAACGCTGCAACCATACCTGAAGGACCTTTTAAACCAACAGCAACCATTACTACAGAGGCTAAGATCAGGGTCATCAATGTCATTCCCGAAACAGGGTTTGTTCCCACAATAGCAATAGCATTAGCTGCTACAGTAGTGAAAAGGAAAGTAATTCCTGCTACAAGAAGAATGGCGACTATACATTGATAAATATTTCCTTGCATTACGTCAAAGAAGAAAAATAAAAAGACTAAAGCTATTGTGAGAATAGAGCCAATAGCGATAACCTTCATTGACAAATCGCGTTGTGTACGGGGAATGTTTGCTTCTACGTCACTGTTTCCACCCATTTCTTTAGCAGCAAGTCCTACAGCACTTTTAATAATTCCCCATGATCTGATGATTCCGATAATTCCTGCCATAGCGATACCACCAATACCAATGCTTTTTGCATAGTATTTAAAGATTTGTTCCGGACTCATCATTCCTACAGCTGTAGTGATATCAGGATTCCACATATTAAGAACACTATCCCCCCATATTAAAGAAATACCAGGAATAATTACCCACCAAACAGCAAGCGAACCAAAACAAATGATTGCAGCATACTTTAGTCCGATTATATAACCTAAACCAAGAACAGCTGCACCGGTATTAACTTTAAATACCAATTTGGCCTTATCGGCAATCATTTCACCAAAACCGGTAACACGAGTCGTGAAGTTTTCGTTCCACCATCCGAAAGTAGCAACAATAAAGTCGTATAATCCACCTACCAAACTAGCTATTAAAAGAGGTTTAGCCTGATTACCACTTTTCTCTCCGGAAACAAGAACCTGAGTAGTAGCAGTTGCTTCTGGAAAAGGATATTTTCCATGCATCTCTTGTACGAAATATTTTCTGAATGGAATTAAGAATAAGATTCCGAGTACTCCTCCTAAGAGAGAACTGACAAAAACTTGAAGGAAACTAACAGACATTTCAGGATATTTTGCCTGAAGTATATATAATGCAGGCAGAGTAAAAATTGCACCGGCTACAATTACTCCGGAGCTGGCTCCGATAGATTGAATAATCACATTTTCACCTAAAGCATTTTTTCTTTTTGCAGCGCTTGAAACTCCAACAGCAATAATAGCAATTGGAATAGCTGCTTCAAATACCTGTCCAACTTTAAGTCCAAGATAGGCTGCGGCTGCTGAAAAGAGAATTGCCATGGCAATACCCCACATCACTGACCATGGAGTAACTTCCTTATACTGTTTATCAGGAGACATTAATGGGTTGTAAACTTCACCCGATTTAAGTTCTCTGAATGCATTTTCGGGCAATCCCGTTAATTTTTCGTCTTCTTCGTGTTTCATATTTAATAAATTGTTTTTTTATTGAACTTCAAAGAAACAAAAAATATCAATTATATGCAATTCTGAGTTTAACTAAAGTGTATTTAAATACAAAAAGAGGCTACTACTGTTCTGTATCGTAGTAACCTCTTCTCATTTACAAATTATAGCTATTTGTTCAAGTCTATTTTATCTCAATAACTCTTTGAGCTTTCTTTTCTTCCTCTGGAGTCCTTTTCGGTATATTAATCGTTAGTACCCCATTATCCATTGCTGCTCCGATTTTATCTTTTACAACATTGTCAGGAAGATACATTGTTTGTTGAAATTTAGTGTAAGAAAATTCTCGTCTCAAGTAACGACTCTCCTTGTTTTCTTCTTTGTTTTCTTGCTTCTTCTCCATGGAGACAATCAGCTGATTGTCTTCATCTATTCTGATGTTGAAATCTTCTTTTGTCATTCCTGGAGCTGCAACTTCTACTTTGTATTCGCTCTCAGTTTCAATTACATTGATAGCGGGAGCTGTAGCGCTTGATTTGACCATCCAGTTGTTGTCGAATAAATCATTAAATACGTCAGGTAACCAATTTTGAGATCTTCTAACAGGCATCATAATTTTAATCTCCTATCTTTTAAAAGTTAAACATTAAATCTATAATGAACTGGGTTTCTTTGAACTCAATTTCACTAAATAAAGAACAATGTTTATGCCAGGATGGTTTACTGTATATTTGTCTCTTTATACTGACAAATTTTCTTTTATAGAATCGTTTTTAATGTCAATTTTACCTTTTATTTAAAAGATAGGAATCTCAGAAATCTGGTTCGGGAGAATAAGTAATTTAGGAGTAAAGGAACAGTTAAGCCGATAATAGAATAAAAAATCCAGAAAATGTTATTTCGCCAGGATATTACCGGATGGCATCCAATTAATAATGGGTCGAGACCATAATATGCTATTTTTATATAACTGACGATTTTATAACTCAGAATACTGAGTACTATAATGGGCATTGTGTTGTTTCCCAGATATAAAAGAGATTTCTTTATAGTTAAATACGCAATGTTGTTACTCTTTCTGCAATCAAACCATGACGAAAATTTGTATGTCATAATCCATCCCAGAATTGCAGGTATAAATGTTCCTAAGTATAACTTTAATTTGGGATTAGACGCCAGAGAAGTAGGATTTATATATGAGATTATACAAACTAGAATAAATGACGATATTAATATTGCGTTATCATATTTCAGATTCTCATTTATTCTGGAATTACGAAATATAAATCCTACGCCAAAATAGAATATACCATAAATTTCTCTGATTCCGCCTTGAGGTATGTATGGAAGCTTAATTCTCCATAAAGACATTATAAATCCGGATATAAACGCAATTAAGCAAATCAATAGAGCTGTATTCGTATGTCTCAAATTAAATAGCTTTTTGATAAGATAAAAAAGAAGGCAAAATATTATGCTTGATATAAACAAAGCACGTAAAAACCAAAATGTGCCTAAAAATGTTTGTTCATAGTCGCCCATGCAGGTTATTATGTTGAACGCCTTCTTTATAATATCCTCAAAACTAAATAATTCTGAACGACCAAAACGAGCATTTAAAATATTGGCTTTGAAAAATTGGTTATGCAAGAAAAGAAATATCAGGCTCCATTTTACAAATGGTAAATATAATCCTTTAAACCTCTTTTTAATAAATAGGAATTTATCATCTGTATATTTTGTAGAAAAGAAATAACCAGAAGCAATAAAGAATAAAGGCATATGAAAGCTATAAATAAAGCGGCCCATAAAAGCAGGGCAAGCTGAATGCCCTATTACCATTAATATTATACCAATACCTTTACAAATACTGATTGTATTGTTTTTCATTCATGTTCTTTATAAGGTAATGATATTATTTTCTGTCAAGCTTAAATCTGATTCTAAATTTACCTTCTGAATAATCTGTGCTGATTATTTTAAACGTTCCAATTTCAGATGTATTTTCTACGTGAAGGCCAATACAGGCACAAATATCATAATCGCCAACATATACTAATCTTAAAGTTTCGCTTGCATCTTCGGGTAATTTGCTCAGGTCTACACATGTTGGAATTTCCTGACGAGAAACAAAAGCGCTTGTGATAGATAAGTTTTGGCTTATGATTTCATTTACTCTGTTTTCTATTTCAGCAATTTGTTCTGCAGTAGGAGCTTCATCTAAAAAATAATCGCACTTACTTTTTTTCTTTTCTATATGGTTGGTTCTTGACCTTTCGCAGCCAAACATTCTAATCATTGTCTGATTTAATATGTGCTCTGCAGAATGCATTGGTGGAAATTCGGTCTTGTTATGCTCGTTTAATATTGGTTCTTCCATTTCAATTATTTGATTTTGTGCCCAAAGATATAAAAATCTTATTGCTCCTAATAAAAAGTTTAAATGTAATTAGAAGGAGATACAATTTTTATAAATTATCTGCTACATCTACCACTAAAATTCTTGAAACTATTATAAGCAGGACTTTTCAGCTTGTGGCAGATGTTTTGATGAGCACTTTTATCTGCTACTAGTATTTTTTATCTACCACCATTTTCAGTGATCTTTGATTTTAAAGATAATAGGCTATTATTAGGGAGGATTTGAAGTATATGCAAAAAAAAAGGAGTCACGCCTGACTCCAACCTTTGTTAACCTTAAATCTAATACTATGAAAAACACATTGCAAATGTACGGGTTTTTGTGAAATCTCCAAAAGTTTAGGTTATAAAAGTATGTTTTATAACATGATTTAATATATCTATTTTAAAATGTTAATAGAAGGCTAGCCAAATGTACAAGATTACATGCGTTTTGAACGGAATTAATAGGGAATATCCGTAATAAATATTTTTCTTTGTAGCTGAAAAAACGACTATTACATAGTCAGACATAATATTTAAAAGTAAAATAACTGTTAACCGATGAAAATAAAACTACTTATCACTTTGTGTTTATGCATCTCTTTTATGCCGTTTATAACTCTTCATGGCGAAAATAGATATAAAGCTATTTATAGCGGCATACCTTTGTTTGATCAAAATAACAAAGAAGTAAATGCTCATGGAGCCTGTATTGTGAAGGAAGGAAATAAATATTATTTATTTGGAGAATATCATACTGATACCAGTAATGCATTCATTGGTTTTAGTTGTTATTCTTCTTCCAATTTAACGGATTGGAAATTCGAAAAAATAATTTTGCCATTGCAAGCTGATGGTTTGCTGGGACCTGATAGGATAGGAGAGCGTGTTAAAGTCATGAAATGTCCTGCTACGGGAGAATACGTAATGTTCATGCATACGGATAATTTAAAATACAGTGATCCTCATGTGGGATATGCCACTTGTAAAACAATCGATGGCAACTATGAATTTAAAGGAGAATTATTACATAATGGCAAATATCTGAAGAAATGGGATTTGGGAACTTTTCAGGATAATAATGGAAAAGGGTATTTGCTTACTCACGAAGGATTTATTTATGAATTAGCTTCTGATTATAAATCGGTAAATCAGATTGTTGTATCTGAAGCTATTCATGGAGGAGAAGCTCCGGCTATGTTTAAAAAGAATGGGACTTATTTCTGGCTTTTTTCAGATAAAACCAGCTGGGAACGGAATGATAATTACTATTTAACGGCTCAATCAATTAAAGGTCCATGGATTAAAAGGGGATTTTTTGCACCAAAAGGTTCATTAACGTGGAATTCTCAGTCTACCTTTGTATTACCTATAGTTAATGGAAACGATACTTTGCACTTATATATGGGCGATCGCTGGTCGTTCCCAAAACAAGGTTCTGCAGCGACTTATGTTTGGCAACCCATATCTATATGCGGCGATGAAATTTCTATACCTGCATTTCGTGAAAGCTGGCAAATTGATAAGTCTATGCCCGGTTGGTCTGCGATTGATATTAAAAGAAAGTCGATAAAAGAAAAATGTATTGTGGAGCAAGGCACCTGGAAAGCGGTCAATGGTTGTCAAAAATCAAAAGAAAAAGGTGCAATAATTAGTTATTCTTTTAAAGGAAAACAGATTGGTATAAAGGCATTATCTGGCAAAACAAGTGGTTACGCAAGAATTTTAATTAAGAACGATAAAAACAAAGAAATTATAAATTCCATTATTGATTTTTATAGCAAGTACGAATATTCATCGCAGAAATTTTTAAGTCCGATATTGAAGTCTGGGAATTATACCCTCAGTATTGAGGTTTTGGGAGAGCATCCGGCATGGAGTGATAAAAGAAAAGCTGATTATGGAAGTACCGATGACTATGTTATGATTGAAGATGTTTACACGATAGACTAAAATTTACTAATTATGAAAAAACTAATATTATTTATTTCATGGCTTACTGTTTTTAATAACTTGCATGCTGCAGACAATGAAGTGTATGTGGCTAAATACAAGAATGATAAAGCTTGTGCCATAAGTTACACTTTTGATGATGGACTAAAGGAGCATTATACACTTGCTGCTCCTGGTTTGGAAAATCTGGGCTTTAGAGGAACTTTTTGGGTAAATGGTTTAAGTGTTGAGACAAATAGCGATGCAAATAAACCTCGTGTTTCCTGGGAAGAATTGAAGGATATGAATAAAAGAGGGCATGAGATATCTAATCACGGATGGTCTCACAAAAATCTGAATAGAATAACTTTAGAGGAAGTTGCTACCGAAATTGAGAAGAACGATAGTATTATTCTTGCAAATGTAGGTGTTATGCCTCGTACTTTTTGTTATCCCTTTAATGCGAAAAATGAGGAAGTATTAAAGATAGCCTCTAAAAACAGAGTTGATACCCGTACCAAACAGATTGCTGTTGGCGGACATTCCACTCCCGAAAAGCTGGATCAATGGGTAAATGAATTGTTGAATACCGGCGATTGGGGTGTTGGTATGACACATGGCATTACTTATGGTTATGATGCATTTAATGATTCAACAGTTTTGTGGAATCATCTCAGAAAGGTGAAATCAATGGAAGATAGAATCTGGGTAGGTACTTTCCTTGAAGTTGCTTCATACATTAAAGAGAGAGACAATATTAATATAAAGGTATCGGAGGGGAAGAAACAGTTGAAAATTACTCCTGAACTGCAAATGGACAAAAACTTATTTACAGAACCGCTGACTTTGGTTGTAAAAAGAGAGGGAATAAAGAGTGTTGAGGTGAAGCAAGGTAAGAAAAAGCTTTCAGCCCGGATATTTCCTGATAAAGTGATGTTTGATTTTAATCCATATTCAGGACCAATACAAGTGAAATTTAAAAAATAACCGGAATTAAGATTATAATTCCCTTCTTTATTTTTGTAGTAAAAAAAATCCCAATAGAGACTGAGCCTGAAAAAGTTCAGCTTCTATTGGGAATATAGTAAGAATCTTTATTGATAGTAATGCTTTTTTATTCCGCTTAAATATTGTTTTAAGTTTAAAGAATACGTTTTTGTGGAAGGTTAAAAAGTTCTTGTACTTCTTTCATTTGTTCATCATTCATACCAGCAGGTTCAAATCCCATACTTTTAGCTGCTAAATAAATACATGCAGATTTATTTAGAACATCTGCCTGATCGAAAGCATCCATAATATCTACTCCTACAGAACAGATACCATGTTTTTCCCATAACACAACATCGTAATCTTCTAGCTGTTTTAAAGTTGCATCTGCTAATTCTACAGAACTTGGCATTGCATAAGGAACAATTCCCAAACCAAGGGGAGCAAAAGCCAAAGTTTCAGGAATCATAGACCATAAAATTTTAGTTAAAACATTTTTTTTCAAAAATTTAGATGTATGGCTCATTGCTATCAATTCAATAGGATGTGTATGTAGCGTTGCTTTATAAGTAGATCCTGTAGCCATAAGATAATTTTGCATGGAAAGATGCGATGGTAATTCTGAAGTAGGCATTACGGGTTCATCGGCAATGATTTCGTAACTGGAGCAGTCATCACATATACGTATAATAGAACCGTTCTGCATAGGTTGGCGTGCTAAATCACGCATACGTTTTTGTGTTCCTTTGCAATAGAAATACTTACCTTTTAAATAAGGAAGTGTAGTTCCAATTTGTTTTTTTGAGACGATAGATGACATATTTTTAATTTCATCATCAATGAATTCTGTTATATTGATTGTTATATTACCACCATTCCGCTCAGCCCATCCTTTTTGCCATAAGTAACTGGCTACCTCTGCTACTTTCATAACCTCAGCTGTTAAGCCTGGTCTTCCTTCTAAAATAGATTTCATCTTTGTTTTTTTATTCTTTTTATTACTCAACTGTTGTAATCCAATTATATTTATCTTCTTCATCTCCATATTGAATAGCTTTCAATTTAGAGTAAAGTGTGGAGCATATATTGCCTGGTGTATTGTTTTCAATAAACTTATAAGTCTTATTTTTATCCAAATCATCTATTCTTGAAATTGGAGAAATAACAGCTGCAGTTCCACACATACCTACTTCATCAAATGTTTCTAGTTCTTCTACAGGAATCTCTCTTTGTTCAATGTTCATTCCTAACTCTTTAGCTAACGTCATCAAACTATTATTTGTAATTGATGGCAGAATGCTTTCAGACATTGGAGTGATATAGAAGTTGTTCTTTATACCAAAGAAATTAGCAGGCCCACATTCGTCAATGTATTTTTTTGAACGTGCATCTAAATAGACAACAGCAGAATATCCCATGTCGTGGGCTTTTACTCCAGCTTGTAATCCTGCTGCATAATTTCCACCAACTTTCCATTGTCCGGTTCCATATGGAGCAGCACGGTCAAAGTGGCGTAATATGCAACAAGGTGAAGCTTTGAATCCATCTTTAAAATATGAACCAACAGGCATTACAAAAACAATAAATTCATATTCTACAGCTGGCCTAACGCCTATTTGTGCACCTGTACCAAATAAAACTGGGCGAATGTAAAGTGAGGATCCTGATTCATAAGGTGGAACCATTTTTTCATTGAGTTTGATAACCTTCTTGATAGCTTCACAGAATAATTCAAGAGGAAGAGGTGCCATCATAACACCTTGACATGTACTAATTAGGCGTTTTCCGTTCTCTTCAATTCGAAATATGCGGATTTTTCCATCTTTACCACGAAAAGCTTTCATGCCTTCAAAACCAGCTTGCCCATAATGTAAGCAAGTTGCGGCGATGCTCATGCTCACTTCATCTGAATCGGAGACGCGAAGTTCTCCCCATTTACCATCTTTAAAGGTACAACGCACATTGTAATCGCATTTCATGTAGCCAAAAGGTAACTCCGACCAGCTTATTTCATTTTCCATTGTTTATAGAATTGTGTTAGTTATTATTTTGTTTATCCTGCAAATGTAGTAGAATAAAGTGTCTTAGGAAATAGTGTTTTGACTTTCAGTAGGTTACAAAAAAGTTACCAAATAAGTTGTCAATGATTTATCTAAATACTATTAACAATATTTAATAATAATGGGCGAAAGAACTCTTAGATGCTTTTTTAGTATCTTTGCAACAAATACATATATATGGAATCCGATTCTAATAAAAGATTACATTTCTTTCAAATTCATATTGATACTTTTTGTGATAAGTGGACAATGATTGTTTTTCTTTGTTTATACAATCATGGGAAACTTCGTTTTAAAGAATTGCATGAACTGATGCCTGATATATCAAAGAAAGTCTTGACTGACACTCTAAGGAATTTGGTGCACAAGAATTTGATTAATAGGGAATATTTTCCTGAAAAGCCACCTCGTACTGAATATTCTTTAACTGAAGTTGCAAAATCTCTTATACCTTACTACCAGGATATTACAGATTGGGTACAAGTGCATTATGATCGTGAAGAAGATTGTTATAAATAGAAGAATGTAGATTTATGATTTTAGCAATTAAAGGCTATAGTTTTAGGAGCAATTAAAGTATATGCAAAAAAAAAGGAGTCACGCCTGACTCCAACCTTTGTTAACCTTAAATCTAATACTATGAAAAACACATTGCAAAGGTACCGCTTTTCAGGTAATCTCCAAATAATTCTGCTGTAAAAGTATGCTTAATAACATGATTTAATATTTCGGTATTCTAAATGTTTAATTAAGTGAAATTTTTAGACTATCCCGGATTTTAATATTATGCTGTACAAAACAATTAATTCTTCTGTACAAAAGAATTAATTGTTTTGTACAGAAGATTGCATTCTTTTGTACAAGGATTTAATAATGTATAACCGGTAGTTAAAATAGAGAATAGGGAAATTAGCAGATTATACCTATCTTTGTACCCAAAGTAACCGCTTTTATTAATCAGTATTTACATCATAAAAACAAAATTTAGAATGTCATTTGAAGCAACCAAAAGAGAGTGGAGCGAACTCTATACCTTTTTTCGCCTCCTTAGTGATGGACAGGTTTATGCCGGTTCACCGCAAGTGAAAAAGAGAGAGGACGCGTGTCTTCCTATTGCATTAATTCAACGTGAGGAACATGATGGTACCCGGAAATACTTTATAGAAAATGAAGAAATTCACATCGTTGGAGAAAAAATAGATAAGGTAATTCCTCGTGAAACGTTTGGAGATGTTGCTAATGCTATATTAGCCGGAATGAAAGCTTCTTCTGAAGATCTTGTTACATCACCCGATGGAGTTGAGGAGTTTCTTGATGAAGTCTCCATTTTTGATTTGGAAGCTCGTACAGACGACCGTACGGATTTCTATCTAGCCTTCTATCATGTTGATTCTCCGTTGGTTGGTTTCAATGTTCGTTCACGAATGAGCGCTATGAATCCAATATTAGATGGAGGACGGACTGCCAATTTGAAATTTGAGCAAACAGGAATTAAGTTTGCTAACCCGATGATTAATAACGTGAATGCATTGGAAACTCCAGATGTTGTAGCGGATAGAATGTTGCTTATTGAGCGTTTGGGTGGTGTTTTAAAATATGCAGATGTGGCCGATAAGGTGTTTCGTTGTAATCTCTTAATGATTGATCTTCATTTTCCGAGAATGATTGCCGAAATGCTTCGCATTATGCAAATCGAGGGTATTACAAAAGTTTCTGAACTTGTTGATTGCATCAAGGAGATCAATCCTTTGAAAATAAAAGAAGATTTAATTGTAAAAAATGGCTTCTATGAATATAAAATGAAGCAATTTCTTCTGGCTTTGGCTTTAGGCATGCGTCCTGCTAAGATTTATACAGGAGAAGATTCTGCAGTATCCGGAATTTTACTTGTTACCGGGAGCGGCGAAGTACTTTGTTATCAAAAGTCGGATAAAAAGGTCTTTGAAGATTTTCTGTATCTTAATTCCCGTTTGGAAAAAGGATCCACTGAAAAGGATAAATATGGTTTTATGGAAAAAGAAAATGGTCTTGTTTACTTTAAACTAAATCTCAAGATTGGATTAACAAAACGATAAACTGATTTTATGATCTATACTAAATTGTATTAGGTGATCTTAACATAAAAATGCTGCCTTTAAATTATTTTTCCGTTGGGAAATTAATTAAAGGCAGCATTTCTTTGTTTTATTCTAATTTGAGATAGGATTGCTTATAGAATGAATTTTAAAATCTTTCCGCTCATCCCATCTACAATAGTTTCTGTAGGCTGGTAGGGGAGAAGGCTTAGTTTTTCTTCTTTTCCTGAAAGTAATTCATTGACTATGTATCTGTCTTTTTGAGGAATCTGCAGGAAATCAAAAGCATGACTTGGAATATTAATAGAAACTTTTGCAGATTGCTTATCGAAATTAGCTATAATCAACAAAAGTTCATTATCTTGTTTCCTGAAAAAAACATATTGTTTGTGCACGTTGAAGTCTGGTTTTCCAAAGTTTACGTACATAAGATCAAAGAAATGTCCTTGATAAATAGCCTTTTCCTTATTGCAGAGGTTTAATAACTTGCTATAAAAAGATTGCAATTGTTTTTGTTTGTTTGTGAGAAGCTCACCGTCAAACTTATCATTGTTTCTCCATTTTCTTATAGTCTCAATGCTCCAGTAATCAAAGATAGTGGTTCTTCCATCTTTTCCGCTAAAGCCTTCCTCGTCCATTCCGTGCTCACCCAATTCTTGTCCGAAGTAGATCATTACAGGATTGGTATTCATACATGCAGCAACAATCATGGCCGGAATTCCTTTAAAACCATCTCCTGCCAGGAAGCTGGAGGCCAGTCGCTGTTCGTCATGGTTTTCCATGAAATTAAGCATCTGCTTTTCAATACCTCCAAGGGTTTGCCAACAATGGGTAATATCAGATGCAGATTTGTAACCACATGCAACATCACGAAGTGTTTCGTAGAGACCAACTTTGTCGTATAAATAGTTAAATCCTCCATTAAAAAGGTAGTTATGATACTCCCATGGATTATATACTTCCGCAATAAAGATTATTGATGGATATTTGTATCTGACTTGTGCAATAGCCCATTTCCAGAATTCTACCGGTACCATCTCTGCCATGTCGCAGCGAAATCCATCAATTCCTTTGGATGTCCAGAATAAAAGAATATCCAGCATTTTTATCCAGGTATCGGGCACGGGATAAAAATGTTTGGTTCCTCCGTTGGCATAATCAATACCGTAATTTAATTTTATGGTTTCGTACCAGTCGTTAATGCCCGGATATGCGTCAAACTTATCATTTCCGGTGGCTTTAGCCGGAAATTCATAATAGGCTTTCGGAGTACCATCTTTCAGATCGAACTGACCGCTGAATACAGTTTGAGGGATATAATAAAAATTATTATATGGACTAAATGCATTCTCCGTGTTATCTTTTTCTCCTAAATTCTGTACATGCTTTGGCATTGCATCAGAGTGATATTGTCTGGCTACATGATTAGGAACAAAATCAATAATAAACTTCAGATTAGCCTGATGAGTGCGTTTAACCAATGCTTCAAATTCTTTCATGCGGTTAGGTACATCATCTGCCAAATCGGGATCTACATCATAATAATCCTTTATTGCATAGGGAGAGCCCGCTTTGCCCTTTACAACTGCCGGATGGTCGGGGTGAATATTGAATTTGCTATAATCGGTTTTAGTAGCATGTTCAATGATTCCCGTATACCAGATATGGGTTATTCCCAACTTCTTTATTTCGCTTAATGCTTTATCTGTAAAATCAGAGAATTTTCCACATCCATTTTCTTCAATGGATCCGTTTTTAATACAATGATTGTTATTGTTGCCGAATAAGCGAGAGAATATCTGATATATTATTATTTTATTTCTTTCGTTTTCCATATTGTTCCTTTTTCTTGAATAAACTTATTCAGGACTTCGTTTCCTACAGCATATCCTTGTTTGAATATTTCATCCGCTTTTTCTAATTCACGGTTGCTATATCCTTTCAGGCCATAAGGTTCAATCAATAAATCGCTGTTTTCTCTATCAGGAAAAGTATTTGCCCTAAACATGAAGTGATACGACCGTAGGGCTATATTTACAATGTTCATTTTATATTTCCCTGCAATCAGAGGGCTGACATTGATTGCAATTACCTTTTCACACTCTTTTCGAATAGTAGAAACCGGCAGATTTTTCAAAACTCCTCCGTCTACATAATTAATTCCATCGATATTGACGGGTGCAAACATAACAGGCATGCAACAAGATGCAGCAACCAATTCGGCAATGTTACCTTTGCGGAATTGCACACTTTTGCCATGGTCCAAATCTGTAGCTGTAATGACAAGAGGTATTTCCATATCTTCCAGCCTTTTATGTTTTAGATTTGTATTTAGAAAATCTTTGAAATCATCTAATTTGAAGAATCCGTTGATGGTTAAGGCCCAGCTGGTTAAATCCATAAATTTGTAACCATTAAATTTTTCAACGGCTTGGTAAGGTTCGTATCCGTCAGCGTAGAAGACTCCGGCCAGTGATCCTGCACTAACACCTGAAATAATATCAGGCTTTATATCGTGTTCCAGCAAAGCTTGCATAACTCCCAAATGAGCAAACCCTTTTATAAATCCACCACTGAGGGCATAACCTATCCTGTGCGGCTTATTAGTCTGGAAATTATTATATTCTGCCATCTCTTTGTCTTGCTAAATAAGTTGCTACGAAATTACTAAATAATTTGATTGCTATATACGAAAAGAGGCCGGATTTTTTCAAGTCCGGCCTCTTTCTTATAATTTAAAAATGTTATGCTACCCCGTGAGCATTAACAGTTGGTTCAATCTTTTTGATTAATCCTTGAAGAACAGCTCCTGGGCCGCATTCTGTGAAATCGGTTGCACCGTCTGCTACCATGTTCTTCACAGTTTGTGTCCAACGTACCGGAGCAGTAAGTTGTGCAATCAGATTTTCTTTAATCTGTGCAGGATCTGTCTGTGGGAGAGCGTTTACATTTTGGTAAACCGGACAAGTAGGAGTGTGGAAATCTGTACTGTTGATTGCAGCTGCAAGTTCAACTTTAGCAGGATTCATCAGAGGAGAGTGGAATGCACCACCAACCTTTAATGGAAGAGCACGTTTAGCTCCGGCTGCTTTCATTAATTCGCAAGCTTTTTCGATACCAGCAATTGAACCTGAAATTACAATCTGTCCAGGACAATTATAGTTTGCTGCAACACATACTTCGCCTTCTATTGAAGCACAAATTTCTTCAACCTTTTCATCTGCCAATGCAATGATGGCAGCCATTGTTGATGGAGCAGCTTCGCAAGCTTTTTGCATAGCCATAGCACGTGCATAAACTAATTTAACGCCATCTTCGAAAGAAAGAGCGCCAGCTACAACTAATGCAGAAAATTCTCCAAGTGAATGACCAGCTGTCATTTCAGGTTTTGTATCATCGTTTTTGCATAATGCAGAGATGACAGAATGAAGGAAAACTGCCGGTTGAGTAACTTTTGTCTGACGAAGATCTTCATCAGTTCCTTCAAACATAATATCCGTAATGCGATATCCCAGGATATCATTTGCTTTTTCAAAAAGTTCTTTAGCTAATGCCGAGCTTTCATATAGGTCTTTTCCCATGCCCACAAATTGTGCACCCTGACCTGGAAATACAAATGCTTTCATACTATTTTTGTTTTATGTTTATGAATAACGGCCGCAAAGGTAATGATAATTTTGGTTATAAATGAAACTATTCTCTTATTTTCATTCTGATTGTGAGTGAATAAGTTACTTTACCCCGAATGGTATTTCTTGAAATATTGTTTGTCTCTATATGACAATAGATTTGCCTTTATTTTATTAAAGTGAGTAAAGATGAAGAGTATAGCTCAGATTTAGTAGCAGATGGTTGAGAAATGGTGGTAGATAAACCGTTGATTATTTTTATCTGCTACAATGCAATTATTTTAATTTCAGCGATTTAATCCGATTTAGTAGCAGATGTGGAGATCTTTTTGAAAAAAAAGTTTTTTATTTTGTTCTTAATTTATAGAAGAGAGGCTTTTACATGACGATATAAATTAAAAAAGGTAGATAAAGTCTATGCTTTATCTACCTTTAGTATATTTTTTAGTTGAAATTATGCTTTTGGAAGAGCTTCTTTAACAACCATCTGACGGCCTTCGAATTCAGCACCGTTTAATTCTTTAATAACGTTTTCAGCTTCAGCTTGATCAGGCATTTCTGCGAAAGCAAAACCTTTAGATCTGCGAGTTTCGCGATCGATGATCAATTTAACTGAATTTACTGTTCCATACTCTTCTAATACTTGACTAAGATCTGATTCTTTAACCTTGTAGTTTAGGTTACCAATGTAAATATTCATACGAATAAAAATTAAAATAAATAAATTAAAAATTGAAACAATGTAAGTTTTGAAAGATCCGTTTCGTCATTTAAAAATACCCGTAAATAAACGTGATAATTAATAATAGAAGAATGAGAACAATGCAAACTATCTCTTGTTTGTGGGTACAAAGGAAAGAATTTATTTTTAATATCAAACTATAAATGTAGTTTTTTTTTCAAACAAGTTTGGTTTTATATTATTTTAACAATAATAAACTCAAGTAGAAATTGTTTAATTATAAAAAATATAAATTCAATAGATTGAGTAACGATTCCTTTGTTAAATTAAAAAAAGGTAGATAATGCATTATGCAATATCTACCTTTAGTATATTAATGTTGCTATTATGCTCTTGGAAGAGCTTCTTTAACAACCATTTGACGACCTTCATATTCAGCGCCGTTTAATTCCTTAATAACGTTTTCAGCTTCAGCCTGATTTTCCATTTCAGCGAAAGCAAAACCTTTAGATCTGCGAGTGTCGCGGTCGATGATTAGCTTAACTGAATTTACTGTTCCATACTCTTCTAGGACTTGATTAAGATCTGATTCTTTAACCTTATAGCTAAGGTTACCAATGTAAATATTCATACGAATAAAAATTAAAATAAATAAATTAAAAATTGAAACGATGTAAGTTTTAAAAGATCTGTTTCGTCATTAGAATATGCCTGATAAAATCAGGTAAATTTAATAGAAGATTGAGAACAATGTAAACTCTTTATTGTTTATGGGTGCAAAGTAACGCATTTATTTTTGATTACGAGCTATGAATGTGTTTTATTTTTCGAATAAAGGTGCTTTTATATTTTATTCACAAATCATGGAATAATGGCTAAATAAAATTCTTCTCTTTATATATAATGTATCATATTAATGAATCTGAAATTATCGGTGTGATGTTATAATACAATAAGTATTCCTTTTGAATGGATTTGGCAGATAGTTGGAAGTCTTTATTTATGGGAATAGATAGTAAATCGTACAATATACAATTACTATAGATGGAATACATATTGTAATTATTACAATAAATATAAAATTCATATTGTATTTATTATGATATTTACAATGCTGATAAATAAATGGTTATGAGGTGATGAAAATTTTATAAATTAGTTTGGAGGAATAAAAAATAGCCTTATATTTGCAACGCTTAAATAAATATTATGGAACGCGATATTGATACAGATAAGTTAGTAAATCCACATGTCTCAGTAGACTGTGTATTGATAGGGTTTGACGGAGAACAACTAAAAGTCTTGTTAGTAAAACAGGTCGGGCAGGAGTCTGTGAATGGATATACAGATATGAAACTTCCCGGTAGTTTGATTTATGAAGACGAAGATTTGGATGAAGCTGCTCAGCGGGTTCTTTGTGAATTGACTGGACTTAAAAATGTTAATTTACTTCAATTTAGAGCTTTTGGCTCAAAAAACAGAACACATAATCCTAAAGATGTAAGATGGCTGGAACGCTTTCATCAATTAAAAAGCAAGATTGAACGCATTGTTACAATTGCTTATCTTTCTATGGTTAAGATTGATAAGAAACTCGAAAATCTTTCAGATAAATACCAGGCAGAGTGGATGGAAATAAAGGATCTTAAAATTCTGGCCTTTGACCACAATCAGATAATTTCGGAAGCTATTACATTTATTCGCCAATATGTAGAAGCTAATCCTTCTATATTGTTTGATTTGTTACCTCGTAAATTTACTGCATCCGAACTACGTGTTTTATATGAGCTAGTATATGATAAGACATTTGATGTTCGAAATTTCCATAAGAAAATAGCAATGATGGAATATGTTGTTCCACTTCAGGAGCGCCAGACTGGGGTTCCCCATAGGGCTGCACGTTATTATAAGTTTGATCGGAAGATTTATAATAAACTTCATGCTACAACAAAGTCTTTTAGTAAGTAATTACCTTAATATATTAATACTTTATAATTATGTTTTTATTAGGATATGACATTGGAAGCTCGTCTGTAAAGGCTAGTTTAGTAAATGCAGAAACTGGAAAATGTGTTTCTACTGCATTTTACCCAAAAACAGAGATGAATATTATAGCTGTTAAAGCTGGTTGGGCAGAACAAGATCCTCAGGCTTGGTGGGAGAATCTGAAATTAGCTACCAAAACTATTATGGATGAATCCGGAATTAGTGCTGCTGAAATTAAAGCTATCGGTATTTCATATCAGATGCACGGATTGGTTTGTGTTGATAAAAATCAGAATGTATTGCGCCCAGCTATTATTTGGTGTGATTCTCGTGCTGTTCCTTATGGACAAAAAGCTTTTGAAATATTAGGAGAGGAGAAATGTCTTTCTCATTTGCTTAATTCACCGGGTAATTTTACAGCTTCGAAATTGGCTTGGATCAAAGCTAACGAACCTAAAATATATGAGCAGATTTACAAGATAATGCTTCCGGGTGATTATATTGCTATGAAGCTGAGTGGAGAAATTTGTACTACGGTTTCGGGCCTTTCTGAAGGTATGTTCTGGGATTTCAAACAAAATAGCATTGCTGGCTTCCTGATGGATTACTATGGTTTTGATTCTTCTTTAATTGCAGATATCAAACCTACTTTCTCAAATCAAGGCGAAGTGAATGTTGCTGCTGCAAAAGAACTTGGATTAAAAGAAGGAACTCCGATTACTTATCGTGCTGGCGACCAACCTAATAATGCACTTTCTCTGAATGTATTTAATCCGGGCGAGATTGCCTCAACAGCTGGAACTTCAGGTGTTGTTTATGGTGTTAATGGAGAGGTTAATTATGATCCACAATCACGTGTAAATACATTTGCTCATGTAAATCACACAGAAGAACAAACTCGTTTGGGAGTATTACTTTGTATTAATGGAACCGGAATTCTGAATTCATGGGTGAAAAAGAATATAGCTCCCGAAGGTATTTCGTATAATGAAATGAATGTTCTAGCATCGAAAGCTCCGATTGGTAGTGGAGGTATAAGTATTCTTCCTTTTGGAAACGGTGCAGAACGTATGTTGGGAAATAAGGAAATAGGTTGTTCAATCCGTGGGTTAAACTTTAACACACATGGTAAACACCATATAGCTCGTGCTGCTCAGGAAGGAATTGTTTTTTCATTTAAATATGGTATTGAGATTATGGAAAAGATGGGTATTCCTGTTAATAAAATCCATGCTGGTCATGCCAATATGTTCTTAAGTTCTATCTTCCGTGATACACTTGCCGGAGTAACCGGTGCTACAATTGAATTATATGATACGGATGGTTCGGTAGGTGCGGCTAAGGGCGCAGGTATTGGGGCAGGTATCTATAAAGATAATAATGAAGCTTTTGCAACTCTTGATAAACTGGATGTAATAGAACCTAATATTGCTAAAAGTCAGGAATATGCAGATGCATACAATCAATGGAAATACAGACTTGAAAAGTCTATGTCTAAATAATAATATAAAAACAACAAAAATTTTAAATCAAAAGTATTATGGCAACTAAAGAGTATTTTCCTGGTATAGGAAAGATTAAATTTGAAGGTAAAGAAAGTAAAAACCCAATGGCATTCCGTTATTATGATGCTGAAAAAGTAGTTAACGGAAAGAAAATGAAAGACTGGTTAAAGTTTGCTATGGCTTGGTGGCATACACTTTGCGCAGAAGGTGGCGACCAGTTTGGTGGTGGAACAAAACAATTCCCTTGGAATGGTGCTTCTTCTGCTGTTGAAGCTGCAAAAAACAAACTAGATGCTGGTTTTGAATTTATGCAGAAATGTGGTATTGAATATTACTGTTTCCATGATGCTGACTTAGTTGATCCTAGTGATGATATTGCTGAATATGAAGCAAACATGAAAGCTATTGTTGCTTATGCTAAGCAAAGACAAGCAGAAACTGGCATCAAATTGTTGTGGGGTACTGCAAATGTATTCTCTCATGCACGTTATATGAATGGTGCTGCAACAAATCCTAACTTTGATGTTGTGGCTCGTGCTGCTGTTCAGATTAAAAATGCTATTGATGCAACTATCGAATTAGGTGGTACAAATTATGTATTCTGGGGCGGACGTGAAGGTTACATGTCTTTACTGAATACTGATCAAAAACGTGAAAAAGAGCACTTGGCAATGATGTTGACTAAAGCTCGTGACTATGCACGTGCTAAAGGTTTCAAAGGAACATTCCTTATCGAACCAAAACCAATGGAACCAATGAAACATCAATATGATGTTGACACAGAAACTGTTATCGGATTCTTGAAGGCTCATGGATTGGAAAATGATTTCAAGGTAAACATCGAAGTTAACCACGCAACATTGGCAGGTCATACTTTTGAACACGAATTGGCTTGCGCTGTAGATGCTGGTATGTTAGGTTCAATTGATGCTAACCGCGGTGATGCTCAGAATGGTTGGGATACTGACCAATTCCCAATTGATAACTTTGAATTGATTCAGGCAATGATGCAGATTATCCGTAATGGTGGTCTTGGTAATGGTGGAACAAACTTCGATGCTAAAACTCGTCGTAACTCTACTGACCTTGAAGATATCTTTATTGCTCACATCAGCGGTATGGATGCTTTTGCTCGTGCACTTGAAAATGCTTCTGCTCTATTGAATGAATCTCCTATCTGCAACATGGTTAAAGAGCGTTACGCATCTTTTGATGGTGGTAAAGGTAAAGAATTCGAAGCTGGTAATCTTTCTTTGGAAGATCTTCATGCTTACGCTGTTGCTAAAGGCGAACCTACACAGGTTAGTGGAAAACAAGAATTGTATGAAGCAATCGTAAATATGTATTGCTAGTATTTCCTGTAAAGCAAACAAAATCAATATCCCGATATGCTGGAGAATACCTTTTTTCTGGCATATCGGTTCTCTCGTTTTAGGTTAATTTATTTCTAATTCTATTATAATAAAAAACATATGTCATCAAAAACAAAGCAAACAGGGATATATCTTGCGCTGCTAACCTTGGTAGCAACACTTGGCGGTTTGTTGTTCGGTTATGATACTGCTGTAGTTAATGGAGCCGAAAAATCATTAGTTGATTTCTTCATCAGCAAGATTACAACCGATCATGTATACGCAGTGAGCATGATTACTCAGTATAAATTATTGGTAAGTACTGTTGTTGTATTGGTACTTGCTATTCTTTCCTCACAAATATTAAAACTAGTAGGCAAAACTAAAGGTGGTATTACTGTTGCTGTTCTTTTTGTTGCAGCAATAATCTGGATTATTAATTATGTATCGGAAGCTGTACCAACAGATACAGCTCTTCTTCAGGATACTGCAGATTCTATTAAAGGATTTGTTATCTCCAGTGCATTAGTTGGTTGTATTATCGGAGGCTCTATTTCTGGATTTGTATCTAATTCATTGGGTCGTAAAAAAGGTCTTTTCATCTGTGCATTAGCTTTTTGTGTTTCTGCAATTGGTGCATGGAACCCAGATGGATTTAATTTTTTCTTTATCCAGGATGCTTATTCATTTGTGATTTATCGTATTATCGGAGGTCTGGGTGTAGGTCTGGCTTCTGCTCTTTCTCCAATGTACATTGCAGAAATTGCTCCGGCTGAAAGTCGTGGTAAATTGGTTTCTTTCAACCAGTTCGCTATTATCTTTGGTATGTTGGTTATTTATTTTGTTAATTACTTCATTGCTAAGTCTGGCGATGCTCAATGGTTAACTGAAACAGGCTGGCGCTGGATGTTCTTCTCTGGAGTAATTCCTGCTGGTATTTTCTTTATCTTGTTATTCTTCGTTCCGGAAACTCCACGTTTCCTTATAATGAAAGGTAAGGATGAGAAAGCTCTAGCTGTTTTGTCTAATATTGTAGGTGAAGAAAAAGCAATAGCTGAAATCGCTGAAATTAAAGAAACTCTTCATGAAAAGAGTTCTCCATGGTTATCTTATGGTTGGGCTGTGATTGTTATTGGTATATTGCTTTCTGTTTTCCAACAGTTTGTGGGTATCAACGTGGTTCTTTATTATGCTGGTAACATTTTCCGTAACATGGGATTTGATACTAGCTCTTCTTTATTGCAAACAATTGTTGTTGGTGTTGTAAACCTGACCTTTACTTGTGTAGCAATTGTTAAGGTTGACAAGTTTGGTCGTAAACCATTGATGATTATTGGTGCATTAGGCATGGCTATAAGCATGATTCTTCTTGGAATGACTTTCTATTTCCAGACAGTTGGTTTGCTTTCACTGATTTTAATGCTTCTTTATACTGCATCTTTTGCAATGAGTTGGGGGCCTGTAACGTGGGTATTATTATCTGAAATATTCCCGAACTCTATTCGTGGTGCAATGTCTATCGCTGTAGCAGCACAATGGTTGGCAAATCTTATTATCTCATGGACATTCCCAATGTTGAACGATAATAAAGGTTTGACAGAAATGTTCCATCAGGGATTCGCTTACTGGATTTATGGTATAATGGGATTATTGGCTGCATTCTTTGTTTGGAAGTTCTTACCGGAAACAAAGGGAAAGACTTTGGAAGAAATTGAAAAATTCTGGAAGAAATAATATTTCTTCTACTATAACCTGTAGGGCGAGGCAATTAAATATTGCTTCGCCTTTTTTATAGTAGTTAATATTCGAGGATTTTTTCTAAAATAGTCTTACCTTTGCATAACGATTAAAAGACATCACTTAAGATTATGACAAAGAAGATTGTATTACTCGGTTCCGGAGAGTTAGGAAAAGAGTTTGTAATTTCAGCTCAGCGTAAAGGACAATATATTGTGGCTTGCGATTCGTATGCTGGGGCACCAGCTATGCAAGTAGCCGACGAGTATGAAGTATTTGATATGCTTGATGGAGATGCATTGGAGCATGCTATAAAGAAGCATCAACCAGATATTATTGTTCCGGAAATTGAAGCTATTCGAACTGAACGTCTTTATGAATTCGAGAAACAAGGGATACAGGTTGTTCCTAGTGCTCGCGCTGTAAACTTTACTATGAACCGTAAGGCAATCCGTGATTTAGCAGCAAAAGAGCTTGGTTTGAAAACGGCAAAGTATTTCTATGCAACTACTTTGGAAGAACTTAAAGAAGCTGCTGATAAGATTGGATTTCCATGTGTGGTAAAACCTTTAATGTCATCTTCTGGTAAAGGACAGTCTTTGGTTCGTTCGGCAGAAGAACTTGATCATGCTTGGGAGTATGGTTGTAGTGGAAGCCGCGGTGATATAAAAGAATTAATAATTGAGGAATTTATTAAATTCGATAGCGAAATTACTTTGTTGACTGTTACTCAGAAAAATGGACCAACTCTATTCTGTCCACCAATAGGTCATGTACAAAAAGGTGGCGATTATCGTGAAAGTTTCCAGCCTGCTCATATTGATCCAGCTCATTTGAAAGAAGCTGAAGATATGGCCGAAAAAGTTACCAAAGCATTGACTGGTGCAGGACTTTGGGGCGTGGAATTTTTCCTAAGTCATGAGAACGGAGTTTATTTCTCTGAACTATCTCCTCGTCCGCATGATACTGGTATGGTAACATTGGCTGGTACACAAAATCTGAATGAATTCGAACTTCACCTTCGTGCTGTACTTGGTCTGCCAATTCCTGGAATTAAGCAAGAAAGAGTGGGAGTGAGTGCTGTTATTCTTTCTCCTATTGCAAGCAAAGATGCTCCTCGTTATAAAGGTTTGGAAGATGTCGTGAAAGAAGAAGATACTTATCTTCGTATATTTGGTAAGCCATTTACAAAGGTTAATCGCCGTATGGGAGTAGTGTTGTGCTATGCTCCGTTAGGATCTGACTTAGATAAACTTAGAGATAAAGCGAAAGACATTGCTTCCAGAGTAGAAGTATATTAATTTAAACCTGATATATTAAAAATCCCTTGTACAAAAGAATGAAATCTTTTGTACAAGGGATTTCTTTCTTCTGTACAGAAGAATTAATTCTTTTGTACAATATATATAAAACCTTCCTTTACGTTTTTTAAATTCTTCTCGTTTTTTATAATTTCTTCTTTTATTGAACATCTCGTCTTTATTTTTTGTTAATTATCAAACGGTTATTTAACAATGAAAGGCTATATGACAAGTAAATCTGATATTGGGTTAATTGGTCTTGCAGTGATGGGAGAAAATCTTGCATTGAACATAGAAAGTAAAGGATGGCGGGTTTCTGTATACAATCGCACAGTGGCAGGTGTGGAAGAAGGTGTTGTTGACCGCTTTGTATCTGGACGTGCTCGTGGGAAAAAGATTATGGGCTTTAATAATATAGAAGATTTTGTGAATTCTATATCCCAGCCTCGCAAAATTATGTTGATGGTGCGTGCCGGTAATCCCGTAGATGAATTAATGGAGCAGCTCTATCCATTTCTTTCTCCGGGAGATATATTGATTGATGGAGGCAATTCTAATTATGAAGACACTGCAAGAAGAGTCAGAGAATCAGAAGCAAAAGACATTTATTTCATAGGTGCCGGTGTTTCTGGTGGTGAAGAAGGGGCTTTACATGGTGCATCAATTATGCCTGGAGGGTCAGCCGGTGCCTGGTTTGAGGTAAGGCCTATTCTTCAGAGTATTGCAGCAAAAGCTGAAGATGGTTCTCCTTGCTGCGAATGGATTGGGCCAGGTGGCTCTGGACACTTTGTGAAAATGATTCATAATGGCATTGAATATGGCGATATGCAGTTAATTTCTGAAGCTTACTTTATAATGAAGCACTTATTAGAGGCTTCAAATGAAGAAATGGCTACTTATTTTGAAACCTGGAATGAAGGAAAACTCAAAAGCTTCTTAATAGAAATTACTTCTAAAATATTAAAATATAAAGATGCTGGTGGAGATTATCTGATAGATAAAATACTGGATACTGCGGGACAGAAGGGAACAGGAAAATGGTCGGTTATTAATGCCATGGAATTAGAAATGCCACTGAACCTTATTGCGACTGCTGTTTTTGAGAGAAATCTTTCGGCCAGAAAAGAACTTCGTATGGAGGCTTCAAGTATATATCACCGGGAAGCTTCTCAAAAAACATATTTGGCTGAGGAATTGATTAAAGAAATATATAGTTCTCTTTATGCATCCAAATTAGTCTCTTATGCTCAAGGATTTAATGTGCTGAAATATGCATCTGATAAATATGGGTGGAGATTGAATTTGGCCTCTATAGCACGGCTTTGGAGAGGAGGATGTATTATTCGTTCTGCATTTTTAAATGAAATAGCCAAAGCTTTTGAAGAGGATAGACATCTGTCTAATTTGCTTCTGGCTCCATATTTCAGGGACGAAATTGTATTGGCGTTACCTTTCTGGAAACGATTAGTTTCAGTTGCTGCTAAAGAAGAATTGCCAGTGCCTGCATTTTCATCTGCTCTTAATTACTTTTATTCTTTGACAACCGATAATTTGCCTGCAAATTTAGTACAGGCACAACGAGATTATTTTGGAGCACATACCTTTGAAAGAATAGATTTGCCAAGAGGTGTTTTTATGCATGAGAATTGGATTGGAAAAGCTAACAGTACTAAGTCTGGAAATTATATTATATAATAATTGTTGAGCTATGGATAAACCTAAGAGCATGATAATGGTTATTTTTGGAGCATCAGGCGACTTGACTCGTCGTAAACTGATGCCTGCTCTTTATTTGTTGTATAAACTCAAAAAGTTACCCGAAAATTTTGCTGTTTTAGGTGTTGCGCGTACTCAATATACAGATGATGAATATCGTGAACGTATTAATTTGCAATTGCATCGTTTTTTAAAAACTGATGATATCAATGAAGCTTTGATCAGTTCCTTTGTTAACATGTTGCATTATTTTTCAATGGATCCGGCTAATCCGAACGACTATTTGCATTTACAACCCAAGCTTTTGGAACTTGATGCTAAGATTGAAAGTGGAGAGCAATATCTGTATTATCTTGCAACTCCGCCTTCATTATATGGGGTAATTCCTCAGTACTTAAAAAATGTAGGATTGAATTTGGATAAAGGTGTAAGAGGAAAAAAGCGAATTGTTGTGGAAAAGCCTTTTGGGTATGATCTTGATTCGGCTCTTGAACTAAATAACGTTTATTATAAGGATGCATTTCGAGAAGATCAGATTTTTCGAATAGATCATTATTTAGGAAAAGAGACTGTACAAAATATTATGGCTCTTCGTTTTGCCAATAGCATTTTCGAACCGGTGTGGAACAGAAACTATATTGATCATATTGAAATTACCGCTGTAGAAAATATGGGCGTTGAACAAAGAGGGGGGTATTTTGATGAGACGGGTACTTTACGAGATATGGTTCAAAATCATCTTATTCAACTAGTAGCAATTGCTGCCATGGAACCTCCAATGGCTTTTAATGCAGATAGTTTTCGTGATGAGGTAGCTAAAGTGTATCAATCTCTAACACCATTAACTGATAAAGATATGCATGAACATATTGTTCGTGGACAATACGTAGCTTCAGAAAAGAAAACAGGATATCGTGAAGAAAAAGATGTAGATCCATTATCCAGAACTGAAACTTATGTAGCCATGAAACTGGGTATTAACAATTGGCGATGGAATGGTGTACCATTTTATATTCGTACAGGAAAGCAAATGCCGACTAAGGTTAGTGAAATCATTGTCCACTTTAAGCCTACTCCTTTTTTGTTATTTAATTGTTCGGATAAACAATGTCCTACAGCGAATCAGTTAATTATTCGTATTTTGCCAGATGAAGGGATAGTACTGAAGTTTGCAATGAAAGTACCTGGAGCAGGATTTGAAGTAAAGCAAGTTGCTATGGATTTTAGTTATAAAAGTTTAGGTTCTCTTCCTTCGGAAGATGCTTATGTTCGTCTTATTGAAGATTGTATGATAGGAGATCCAACATTATTTACTCGAAGTGATGCTGTAGAAGCTAGCTGGAAGTTCTTTACTCCAGTACTGAATTTTTGGAAAAAGCATCCGGAAATACCAGTCTATGGTTACCCAGCTGGAACTTGGGGGCCTAAAGAATCTGAAGCTATGATGCAGGAACATGGAGTGCAGTGGATTAATCCTTGTAAAAACTTAACAAATACTGATTTGTATTGTGAACTTTAATAAGATCAAATGATAAAAGTAAATAGTTTCCCTTCTTCTTTGGAAGCAGCTCATGCCTTAACAAGGGCTCTTTTGTCTCAGATAAATACTTCTGATACAAAAAACTTTCATTTGGCAATATCAGGTGGAACTACTCCTGTTGGGCTATTTCGACTTTGGGTTGAAGATTATAAAAACACTATACCTTGGAGTCGACTACACCTTTATTGGGTAGATGAACGATGTGTACCACCTGAGGATTCTGATAGTAATTATGGAATGACTAAACGTGTTTTACTCGATAATGTAACAATCCCTATTATGCAAGTTCATCGTATTCATGGAGAAGATACTCCTGAAATAGAAGTGAAGCGATATTCATTTTTAGTAGAAAATTTATTAATAAAGGAGAAATTGTGTCCTGTTTTTGATTGCATTCTCTTAGGAATAGGTGCTGATGGACATACCTCTTCTTTATTTCCTGGCCAGAATAACTTATTAAATTCGCCCGATATTTATGCTGTAAGTGTTCATCCTGAAACAAGGTTGAAACGCATTGCTTTGACTGGTTTGCCAATTCTTCATGCAAAGAAAGTATTCTTTTATGCGTTAGGCAAGAATAAAACTGATATTTTAAAAGAGGTGATTAAAGGTAATGATAACTATCCTGCAGGTTATATTGTATCTAGGTTAAGTGATTCAGAACTGTTCACTGATAGTCTATAACCGTATAAAAAAGAATATTCCCCGTACCTGACCTCTGTCAGACGGGGAATATACAAAAACTAAACTAGACTTAACTAAACTAAACTATTCTATATTGAGTTCTCGCAACTCCTTAACTGAAACGGAAAAATCCGTATGATTTTTGACGCGTTTTAGAACTAATTCTCCAACTTTTTGTGCGTCTTCCTGGCTTTTAAAAGCTTTCTCTTCAGAAATTGCCGGAATAAATGGTTGATCGATCAATATTCGATTTCCCTCTTTTATTTGATAACCATATCCGCCTTTTACGCTTACTACTTCTAATAATATTTCTTTTCGATTCTTAGACGAATCTTTTGATTTAACTACAGAAAAAATAGTAATAATGGCGAGTATACTTATAATTGTATAAAGAATTATACTCTTAGTCTTCTTCTTTTTCATATGGTAATAATTCCCACATATCGTCAAAATATAGACTGCTACTACCTCCTGTTACAACAAATCCTTTTGTTCCAGTAGAGAAGCCAACAGCACCTGCACGTGCAGAACCTTCAAATGGAGTGTAATCATCGTCGCTATCTCCAGACCAAAGATCTGTTGAAGGATCATAGATCCAATAATCTGTTTTAAGTGTACCAGATGTACCAGTTGTTAAAAAGGCTTTGCCGTCGATAACAAATGTTACAGCTCTTTCACGAGCAATACCTGCATAATTATCATCATAATCTTCTTTATCATTGTTATCAGCAATGTCTCTTAAAGCAGTCCAAGTTCCTTTTGATGGATCAAATTTCCAGAAGTCATCACAATAAGAACCGTTAGATTGACCACCTACAACATAAGCAATATTGTTAATTACGAATGCACTACCTCCACGGCGTTTCTGTCCACTAAAGCTATTCATTCCGTTAGTACCATCCATAATTTCCCATTTGTCATTTACAGGATCGTAACGATAAAAATCTTTCAAATAGTTTTTATCATATCCAGTACCTACATAACCATAATTTCCGATTGAGAATGATAATGCATAATATCTGCCAGAACCTGCGAAATCAGCTTTTTGGGTCCATTTATTTGATGTTGGATCATATTCCCATGTATCTTTTAGATATGTATTCCCATTGTATCCGGTAGTAACATAACCTTTACCATTTACAGAAAAACCTACAGCAGCGTTTCTAGCAGCACTTTCAGGTAAGCTAGCTCTTTGAGTCCAGCTGTTTGATGATACATTGTATCTCCAAAGGTCGTTCAAACGTTCGTCACCATCGTATCCGCAACAAACATATCCGTCTCCATCAATCATAAATGAAGCGGCATCATTTCTTGCCACACCATCAAAATCAGAACGTTGTTCCCATACACCTTGAGTATATGTGCTCTCACTAGTGCAAGAAGAGAAAATCAAAGTGGCGAAACAACCTATTAATAATAGTTTTTTCATCTTTTTTAAATACAATAATACATTCATAATGTTGTTAATTCTATATTTATTTCTGCGGCCAAAAGTAGTTTCATCGATGCTTTTAAACAAAATTAATCGACGAAATGGGAAATTTTATCGTCAAATCGAATGATATTATCGATAAAAGACGTAAATTGCGACCGTTTTTATAAATGGGTGAAATTTATACTTTTATGGGTGGAATTACCTGTTTTGTCGATTGTATTTTATTTATATAGGTTTTGCTATTTTTTTTGCACTAAAATACTTTTAGAAGTGAATATGAAAAAGATACTTTTTTTGATTTCGTTTGTTTCATTACTGTTTTGTATATCTTGTCGAAATGAGACTTCAACTTTAGGGGAAGAATGGGTTGAGAGTGATTTGAAAAATGTTATGTCTGATACTTGTACAGTAAGATTAAGCACTGTTTTCTTGGACTCGATTTATACATCAAACAAAAGTGTAGCCCAGCTAGGCTATTACAGTGATAACACTTGGGGGAAGATATCAGCTTCTACTTATGTTGAATATTCTCCGGCGACTTTTACTCCAAATGAAAAATATACGTATAGATTTGATTCTCTTACTATTTCTATGAAATGTAATGGTGATTATTTGGGTGATACTCTTTCAAAGGTAAAAGTGCACTTGCATGAATTGACAGAGAATCTTGTTCTTGATACATATACAAAGTATCTATATAGTAATTCTTCTTTTTCTTATAATTCGGAACCATTTTCTACTATAAATATACAGCCAAATCCAAAAGGAAAGAAGACTTTGGAATATCGACTCTCTGATGATTTAGGGAAAACGTGGTTTAATAAAATATTAGCAAAATCTGATGACTTTAAAAATTCAGATGATTTTAGACATTATTTTAAAGGTATTGCTTTTGTTCCAGACGAGGCAAGTAATAAGTCTATTATGGGATTTGGAATAAGTGATTCCAGTATGTATATTACTTTATATTACCATGAAATTGGTCAAGAATCAGTTGAGGGAACTGTGAAATTTGTTCCAACTACTCCTAATTTTAATAAAGTAAAACATGATCGTACAGATACTCCATTGCAGAATTTTAGTCATAAGCTGACCGAAATAGTTTCTGATAAGATGTCTAATATATCTTATGTTCAGGGTTTAACAGGCTTATATACAAAAATTGAGTTTCCTTATTTAAATAATTTATTAGAGGCTGGAAAAATGGTTAGCATTGAATCAGCTAAGCTTTATTTATACCCTGTAAAAGGGTCTTATGGGCTTAATAATCCTTTGCCGTCTTCTTTAGCTCTTTATCAATCTAATGAAAACAATGTAACAGAAGATCAGATAACAGATTTATTGGGATCTTCAGTTCAAACAGGTAGTCTTGTTACTGACGAGTCGCTTCATGAAAATACATATTATTCTTTTGATGTTACAAGCTTTTTGCAGAGTAATTTAGGAAAGGTTGGTTATAATATAAAGAATCTGCAACTTGTTTTGCCTGAAAGTAAGATAAATACATCTTACCAAAGTGTTATTTTTGGTGATATGAAGCATCCTCAAAGTAATGTGAAGTTGTCTGTTCTTTATAAGGTTTATAAAACGAATTAATATTGAATTAATAAAAATGAATACTTCTAGAATACTTTTATTATCTTTATTTATATCTCTTTTTCTCAATGTCTCTGCACAAAATAGTACGAATTCTCCTTCTTCAATGTTTGGTATAGGTGATATTACTGTTGGAGAAGCTGGCAAGTATGTTGGTATGGGTGGAGTTGGGATAGCTCTTCGTTCTGATAATTTTCTAAATGGTTTAAATCCGTCTGCTTTAACTGCAATGGATAGTGCAAAGTTCGTTTACGAAGCTGGGGCTAATGTCTCATTTGAAAAATATACAACTAGAGGAAGAAGCTCATCTTCTGTTACGGGTAACATTCGTAATCTAGGTATTGGTTTTAGAGTTATGCCTTCGTGGTATGCTGCTGCTGGTTTAGCTCCATTGAGTAGTATGGGATATGCTATTACTGTAGATCAACCGGTTGAAGGAACAGAAGGAACTATTTCTTCTTTGTTTGAAGGAAGTGGTGGTTTGTCTAAAGTGTACCTATCTAATGCATTTAAATTCTCAAAGAATTTTTCTTTGGGATTAAATCTTTCTTATATAATGGGTAGTACTACTCAGTCTGAGGTACAAGGAAATACATCAATTAAAGATATTTCTTATAAAAAAGCATTTTATGCAGATTTCGGTTTGCAATATAATATTGCTCTGAATAAAAAGTGGAATATGAACTTTGGTGGTGTGTATGGCTATAAACAACAACTAAGTCTGAATAACGATCGAACTGTAATTAATTCATCGAGTAGTGAGACCTTGACTGAGAAATTACATCCAAAATCTCAATTCTTGCCACAATACTTTGGAGGTGGTGTTGCTTTGAATAATAAACGTTTGACATTATCAGCTGATTATAAATTGACTCAGTGGTCTGTAATGGTGTCTGATAATTCTTCTGTTTCGTATTGTGATCAACATGCTGTGAATATTGGAGCAGATCTGCTTTCTGGTGAGTCTTTTACTAACCCGTGGCATTTTATGGTAGGAGCAGGCGTTTCAAATTCCTATGTTGTTCTTAAAAGTAAGAAGCCTATGAACTATCACGTTAGTGCTGGTTTAGGTATTCCCGTAATGACTGGTAATTTGGTTTCTTTTGGAGTTAAATATGAGACTCAAGCAGGAGCTGGTTCGAATGTTCAAAAGAATCAAATGTTTTCATTCTTCTTAAATTTGACATTTTCGGAACGAACTCCTCGTTCAAAAATATATTAAAACATAGACTTTAAAGGTCTTTTAATAGAATCGCGCAGTTTTCCATTTTGGCAAAATTGCGCGATTCTATTAATGTTTGCCAATGATTCCCAAACTCATTATCTTTATCAATCTTAAAATCTTCCGAACCATTAGTATCTATACGATTGAGAAGTAATTCGATGTTAATTTTATTTATATCAATTGATGGCTGATATAATATATTCTCGCTTTTTGTATCTTCAGCAACTTCATGTATTAGATTTATTTCTTGTAGAAGACTCAGGATTTGATGAGTTAGTCTAATTGGTATTTTATATTCCAAAGATATTTCTTCTGCGCTGTATGGTTTTTCTCCTTTTTCAAATCGTTTACAGATTAATGACATAATAAGTATTGATATAAAATCTCTATACCTTCTGCTTATATTTTTAGTGTCTTTTTCAAAGTTGAAGTTTTTGATGTTTTGCCCCGCGTATGTAAGTTCTGCTCCGAAAAGTATAATTGTCCATGAAATTTGAAGCCATAATAGAAAAAGCGGTATTGCTGCAAAGCTACCATAAATTGCATTGTATTTTGTTACAGAAATCTGTCCGTTAATATATAGAAACTGAAAAGCTTGATAAGCAGTTCCTGCAATAATACCCGAGAATAGAGCATGTTTGAACTTAACTTTGGTGTTCGGTATAAAAATAAAAAGCGCCGTAAACATAAGCCAGGTTAGTGCAAATGGAATAGTTCTCACCATAAACTTTAAAATTGGTGCAAGCATAACAAAGCTTTCCATGCTTTTTAGCATTGTACTTGTAAAAATAGAGAGACCTCCCGATACAACTATTAATATAGGCAAAAGCAGAAACATTGAAAAGTAATCCGTAATTTTTCTATATAATGTTCGTTGTTTTTTTACTTGCCAGATATTATTAAATGTAAGTTCTATATTGGCTGTTAAATTAACAACAGTCCAAAGTAAGAGGACTAAACCTACCCCTACAAATATTCCACTTTTTGTTTGTTTTAAGTAAGAATCAACAAAACCCAGTATAGTTCCGGTTGCTGTTTCCTGACTACTTAAACTGCTTCTTATCTGTTCCTCCATCATATTGTCAAATCCAAATCCACGGGCTATGGCAAATAAAATAGCTAAAAGAGGAACTATTGAAAGAAGTGTGCTGTATGTTAGTGCAGAAGCTTTGTCGGTTAAACGGTCTGTAGTAAAACGCCGTACTGCAAGAATTATCGTTTTTACAATATTATAGAGAGAGAATTTTGTATGAGTTACTTCTGCTTCTGAAACCCGCCAGATGTCATAAGTAATAAAATTGAAGAATGCTTTTATTTTCTTATTCATAGCTTTAATCTGTAGTTATCAAAGTTTATAAAAAGAAAAAAGCAGCCGACCTATAAGCCGAGTTCTGTTCTTTAAATGTAAACAAATAAAGCGTCTGTCATTTATCTGGACTTAATGTCACCATTAAGTTCTAGCGGTCTACCCTCCGGCTGGGGCGAGCAGCCCTCAATAGCGTCGGTTTACATGACCTTACAACTCCTAAGACGTACGGCTCCCATGTTGCCACAAGGACCGGTAGGCTCTTACCCTGCCTTCTCACCCTTACCTCTCCGAAAAGAGGCGGTTATTTTCTTCTACGTTACTCTACCCTCGCGGACAGCTTTCTGTTAGGAAGTAGGATGCTCTATGTTGCCCGGACTTTCCTCCCGTACAAATAATGTACGTGCGACAAACCGGTCGGCTGCTTTTCTTTTGCAAAAATAACGAAAATATTTGAGAAGTCAGCTCTAATCGTTTTATATTTTGCTTCATATTTATTTCTTTTTAATTCATCTCTCACTCCCTCACTAATATTATTCAATTATTTGTAAATCAGTATTATAGGAGGTGAGGGTAGCATTCTGAACTATCACAAGAACCCTCACCAAATGGTGTTACCCTCACCTTTTCGATCTCTATTAGTCATTTTAAAATGAGAAATTTTGCTGGAATTGCATACCTTGCTCTTATTTTCTGAGTTTTCGAAATGTATGAAACAGCAAAAAATGATTCGAAAAAGTGAGGGATGCTCTGAAAAGTGATGGTTAAGTGATGGTAAAGTGAGGGATGAAATTATAGGAATTACTTTTTATGAGTCAATTAATCAGGTAGTTACATGCAAAGAAGTGAGGGAGTGATGGACTTTTTCAAAAAAGTTCGGCGTGAGTATTAAAACCATTCAAGAATAAATTTCAGCCATTCACTAATGGATTTTATTTATTGAGGAATAATTTGTGTAATTTGCTTTAGATAGATAATTGCAAATTGAATATTATAATTAATCATTTAATATTTTTATTAAGACCCGGGTCTCAATAGAGCTTAGACCCGGATCTAAAATGTTTTAGACCCCCGTCTAAAAAAGGTTTATATGGGGGTCTAAATTAAAATGATACATCAATAATTTAAATCTTAAAAAAACTAATAAAATGTATCTGTTAATAAAAATAATAATACCTTTGTGTATTAAGATAATCTTTTAATGCTTCTTAAAATGAAAAAACGTATAGTTCTGTTTCTCATTTTATTTGCTGGAGTTGTAATGTGCAATTACACTTTTGCTAAAGACCTTCCCAAACGTATAAAAAAGGTGATAGAAACCGTTGAACAAAAGTATGCTCCTGATAAGCGGAATGTTGTTTTTGATCTTGAAGTAAAAAAGAAAAGAAAGACACTTACGTTATATGGTTCAACTTCGATACCAGAAGCAAAAGTAGAGCTTATTTCTCTATTACTCGAAAAGAAGTATAAGATTGTAGATAACTTCAGATTGTTGCCCGATAGTATTTTAGGTGATAAGATATATGGTGTTGTAAACGTATCTGTGGCTAATCTTCGGAAAAAAGTGAGTTTTGCCAGTGAAATGATGACTCAAGCATTATTGGGTACTCCCGTGAAGATACTGCAAGAAGATGAATGGTACAGAGTACAGACTCCTGATAATTATATTTCCTGGGTGAACTCATCTAGTGTTATTCCTATGAATAAAACAGAGTATAATTCCTGGAATGCATCTAATAAGATTGTTGTAACGTCTCATTATGGGTTTACTTTTGAAAAACCTGATTTGAACTCTCAAACAGTATCTGATGTTGTTAGTGGCAACATGTTAAAATGTGAAGGCGAGGAGAGAGGCTTTTATAAAGTCTCATATCCTGATGGAAGAATGGCCTATTTACCAAAATCTGCAGGAATGCCAGAAAGCGGATGGTTAAATAGAGATAAGATAACTGCTGATAGTATAATAAATACCGGAATGACATTTATGGGAATTCCTTATATGTGGGGTGGAATGTCTGCCAAAGCAATGGATTGCAGTGGTTTTGTAAAAATGGTTATGTTTCTTAATGGGATTATTCTGCCTCGTGATGCATCTCAAATGGCTTATGTGGGAGAAAGAATAGACATTAGTAATGGATTTGATAACCTCAAGCCTGGAGATCTATTGTTTTTTGGACGAAAAGCAACCGCGGAACAAAAAGAACGAGTAATACATGTGGCTATATATATTGGTAATCAGAAATTCATTCATTCGCAAGGATATGTACATATAAGCAGCTTCAATCCGGATGATAAAGACTTTGATCAATATAATCTTAACAGACTATTAAGTGCAGGTCGAATTCTCGGTCATATTGGAACAGCGGATATCAGTACTCTTAAATCTAATCCATTTTATCAACCTCAATAATAACCAAGACTTATGAGTCAGGACAGAAGACAATTTATAAAGACAGCCGCATTAGCTGCTATCGGCTCCGGGGTAGCTATGCAAGGTGCACTAGCCGGTGAATCAATTAACTCTATTTTTTCAATTAATAAACATTCTCATTCAGGTAAGATGAAACTAACTTTTCGCCCATATGATTTAAAGTTGAAACATGTTTTTACTGTTGCAACTTATTCCCGGACTACAACGCCGGATGTACAAGTAGAGATTGAATATGATGGAGTTATAGGTTACGGTGAAGCATCTATGCCTCCTTATTTAGGAGAATCTGTAGAGTCTGTTATGACTTTCCTTAAAAAAGTAAATCTCGAACAGTTTAATGATCCTTTCCAATTGGAAGATATATTGGCTTATGTAGATGGTGTTATGCCGAGAAATACGGCAGCGAAGGCATCTGTTGATATTGCGCTTCACGACTTGGTAGGAAAATTACTAAATGCACCATGGTATAAGATATGGGGACTTGATAAAGAGAAAGCGCCTTCTACAACCTATACTATAGGTATTGATACCGCAGAAGTTGTTAAAGAAAAAACGCTGGAAGTTGCAGATAAATTTAATATCCTTAAAGTAAAGCTTGGACGCGAAAATGATAAAGAGATAATAAATGCCATTCGTGCTGTAAGTCAGTTGCCTATTGCTGTCGATGCAAATCAGGGTTGGAAAGATAAATATCAGGCTTTAGATATGATTCAATGGCTGAAAGAGCAAGGTATTGTAATGATTGAGCAACCTATGCCAAAAGCTCAGCTTGATGATATTGCCTGGGTTACTCAACAAAGTCCACTTCCTATCTTTGCAGATGAATCTCTTCAGCGATTGAGTGATGTTGCAAAATTAAAAGGTGTTTTTACCGGTATCAATATAAAATTAATGAAATGTACCGGAATGCGCGAAGCCTGGAAGATGGTTACGTTAGGAAAAGCTTTAGGTATGAGAATTATGGTAGGATGTATGACTGAAACATCTTGTGCTGTTTCGGCAGCTGCGCAATTCTCACCGGCTGTTGATTTTGCAGATTTGGATGGCAATCTTCTTATTTCTAATGATCTCTTTAAAGGGATGGAAGTTGTAAAAGGTAAGATAACCTTAAATGATCTTCCGGGAATTGGAATAAAAAAACTATAGATGTATGAAGAAAGCATGTTGGCTGGGCTTGTGTGGAATCTTTATGTTTACAGGTTGTGTCTCTTATTCTGAATCCATGGCTGGTTTTGAACAAGAAAAGATGAATCGTACCCGAATTGATTTTTCTAAAAACAGAGATCAGGTCATTGATTATATTCGTAAATATATCCCCGATGTCAGTGATGAACAAATGCTTCAATGGGAAAATGAGAAATCACTTGAATGTATGACTATTGATGGGAAAAAGATGTATTTCTATAATGCAGCACCAAATCTTTTTCGTATCAATAAGGAAGCTGCTGCTATAAAAATCGCAAAAGATGGCATAGCAGAAGATGGTAAAGATAGAGTGAATTTAACTCATGTACCTTTAGTTGTAAGTACGGTTAAGGCAAAAAAGCAAAATATTGTCCTTCCGGTAAAAATGCATGTAAAGTATTCATTGACGGTTCAGCCTAATGCAGTACCCGAAGGAGAAATTATTCGATGCTGGCTGCCTTATCCTCGGACAGATCAGCCTCGCCAAACCGATCTGAAACTATTCAACACTAGTGAGGATAAATATGTAATAGCTCCTGTTAAGTACAAACATTCTACAATATACATGGAGAAAAAACAAGAAAAAGATAAGCCTACAACTTTTTCTGTGGAATATGAGTATACTTCGTCTGCGGAATGGCATCAGTTAAAGCCGGAAGATATATTGCCTTATAAAAAGAACACTTCTTTATATAAGAAATATACCAGTGAAAGAGAGAAACATATTCTTTTTACTCCACGTATAAAAGAGCTTGCTACACAAATTGTAGGCAATGAACAGAATCCACTTTTGAAAGTCAAGAAGATATATGAGTGGATTAATCAGATTCCATGGGCATCGGCACGGGAATATTCTACTCTTGATAATATTCCGGAATATGTGCTTGATAATAAACACGGTGATTGTGGCCAAGTGAGCTTACTCTTTATTACCCTGGCCCGCTATTGTGGTATTCCTGCAAAGTTTCAAAGTGGATTTATGATGCATCCGGGAGGTAAAAATATGCACGATTGGGCTCAGGTTTATTTTGAAGGAGTGGGGTGGGTACCTGTTGATCAATCTTTTGGATTATTCCCTTCTAAGAATCAGGATGAAAAATATTTCTTTATGACCGGTATAGATTCATATCGGATGATTGTAAATGATGACTATTCCAATTCACTTTTTCCTGCCAAAAAATACCATCGAAGCGAAACTGTTGATTTTCAACGCGGAGAGGTTGAGTGGAGAAAAGGTAATCTTTATTTTGATAAATGGAAATGGAATTTAGAAATTGAATATATGGAATAACTTTTGTCATCCTCTTTTTGTCATATACCTCATCTAACGAATGTAAATTTGTCAGTCTCTGTCGTTAAGTGCTGTTAAGTGCTTTATTTCTCTGTTAAAAGATAGCAAAAATGAATGACATGTTGAATAATTGACTGATTTTTGTTGTTAATTTAACGTCGATAAAGTTAAACACAAACGAGATATTAACAAATTTAATAGTTAGAATAATATGAAACAGAAAACGAAAAACATCTTAGGTTTAGGACTTGTGATCGCTCTCAGTTCTGGAGTTGCAGCAGTAACAACTTATTCTCTGGTTGCTCCTAAAAAAGCAAACATGGCATTTGAGGAAATGTTTCCACAAAACTCCAATGTTCATCGTGCCAGCTTCAATGCTTCTGATGCTGCACCAGTAGATTTTACTTTTGCTGCAGAGAATTCGGTTCATGCTGTTGTTCACATAAAATCAACAATCAATGCGAAAACTACAACTGTAGATGTGCAAGATCCTTTTAGTGACTTCTTTGGCGATTTCTTTGGAAATGGTAATGGTGGAGGACGTCAGCAAAGACAAGTACAACAACCTCCCAAAGTTGGTATTGGTTCTGGTGTAATCATCTCAAACGATGGATATATTGTTACTAATAATCACGTAATAGATAATAGTGATGTAATTACAGTAACTCTTAATGATAAGCGAGAATTTAAGGCTCGTCTGATTGGCGCCGATGCTGCAACAGATCTAGCTTTGATTAAAATTGAAGGAAAAGATTTCCCAACTCTTCCAGTTGGAAATTCTGATGACTTAAAGGTTGGTGAATGGGTGCTTGCTGTAGGTAATCCTTTGAATTTATCTTCTACTGTAACAGCTGGTATTGTTAGTGCAAAAGCACGTAACCTTGGCATGGGAGGTGGAGGCATTGAATCCTTCATTCAGACAGATGCTGCAATTAATCAAGGTAATAGTGGTGGTGCTTTGGTAAATACACGTGGAGAATTAGTGGGAATTAATTCGGCTATTTATTCTCCAACAGGATCTTATGCAGGTTATGGATTTGCTATTCCAACTACAATAATGAAAAAAGTGGTTGCCGACCTTAAAGAATATGGTACAGTTCAACGTGCTCTGTTAGGTGTCAGAGGTGGTGATAATAGTGCAGAACTCGCAAAAGAAAAAGATTTAGGTGTAATTAATGGCGTATATATTGATGAAGTTACAGATGGAGGCTCTGCTGCTGATGCTGGTTTGAAAGCAAAAGATGTTATTGTTGCTATCAATGGTAAAGATATTAAATCCATGGCTGAGCTACAGGAAACAATTACACGTTTCACTCCGGGAACTAATATTAAGGTAAAAGTTGTTAGAGATAAAAAGGAAAAAACATTTGATGTAACTTTGAAGAACTCACAAGGAAATACCAAAGTTGTAAAAAATGCAGATATGGATATTTTGGGTGCAGCGTTCAGAGAATTACCTAATGAAATGAAAGAGCAGCTGAAACTTAACTATGGACTGGAGGTTACAGGTGTACAAAGTGGTAAAATGAAAGATGCGGGAATAACTAAAGGATTCATTATTTTGAAAGTTAATGGTCAGCCAGTTAAAACTACTGCAGAATTTGAAGATTTATTTAAAGCAGCTACTCAGTCGCCAGAACAAGTACTCTTTATGACTGGAATGTTTCCTTCTGGAAAGCGTGCTAATTATGCTGTTGATTTATCAACGAAATAGTATAAACTTAAATATATAGGCTATTTACACAGATTTGAAATGATTTTATTAAATTCTGAACAAATCTGTGTAATCTTCGTTTTTATACTATAAAAAAATAAAATAGCTTTATATATTTCGTTAAATATGAATATTTTGTTGTAACTTTGTCCCTCCAAACTTGTTTTATAAGCATGAGACAATTAAAGATTACCAAAAGTATCACTAACAGGGAGAGCGCTTCTCTTGACAAGTATCTTCAGGAAATCGGTCGTGAGGACTTGATTACTGTAGAAGAAGAAGTAGAACTAGCCCAACGCATTCGTAAGGGAGACCGTGTAGCATTAGAAAAACTGACACGAGCAAATCTCCGTTTCGTTGTATCCGTAGCTAAACAGTACCAAAACCAAGGTTTGAGTTTGCCAGACTTAATAAATGAAGGCAATTTAGGACTGATTAAAGCAGCTGAAAAGTTTGACGAAACGCGTGGATTTAAGTTTATCAGTTATGCTGTATGGTGGATTCGTCAATCTATTCTTCAGGCTTTAGCTGAACAATCTCGTATTGTTCGTCTTCCGCTTAACCAGGTTGGCTCTCTAAATAAAATTAGTAAAGCCTTCTCTAAGTTTGAGCAAGAAAATGAGCGTAAGCCTTCACCTGAAGAACTGGCAGATGAACTTGATATTCCGGTAGACAAAATCTCAGATACATTGAAAGTGTCAGGAAGACATATTTCTGTAGATGCACCTTTTGTTGAAGGAGAAGATAACAGTCTTTTGGATGTGTTGGTCAATGACGATTCACCTATGGCGGATCGCTCTCTGGTTAATGAATCACTTGCGAAAGAAATTGATAGAGCACTTTCTACGTTAACCGATAGAGAAAAGGAGATTATCCAAATGTTCTTCGGTATTGAAACGCAGGAAATGACGTTAGAAGAAATCGGCGATAAATTTGGCCTCACACGTGAGCGCGTTCGTCAGATTAAAGAAAAAGCTATTAGACGATTAAGACAGAATTCGCGTAGTAAATTGCTCAAATCCTATTTAGGATAAGTAGAAAAATCAATTTCTGAGAAAAAGTATATAGAGCCGGTTAACCAAAAGGTTGTCCGGCTTTATTTTTATCATATTTTTACTTTGGTGTTTTGTGCTTTTCGTTATCTTTGTGTCGAACTATTATAAAAAAAACATATTCATGAAATTTATAAAAAACGTATTACCTGCGATTGTGATGCTATGTGTGCTCTCATCGTTCTCCTTATTAAAGAAAACTCAGCCAGTTTATGCATTTGGTATTTCTGCTTCATTCACAGATTCAATAGTTTACTATACTGAAATTCAGGTGTTGGACAGTGCTAGTCTTACTTCAGAAGGTTTTCTTCCTAAAAGAGAATCATATAGCTATCAACTTAAAAGTTATCTTGAAAATAAAGGAGAAGCGAATCGCACTTGTATGATCTATTTTTCGGATAGTCAGAAAAAAATAGCCAGTGAATTTGAAAAGATTTCTGGTAAATACAAGAAAAATAAAACAGTTTCTTTCAAGAAAATAGAAAAGAAAGACTTTCAATTTAAAAAACCAGAGGAATAATTAATTCTTCATTATATGTATTATCATGAAAAAGCTGTTTCTACTATTATTAGGCATAATTGTATTTAGTGCCTGTCATCACGATACTCCAACTCCTAGTGCGGCAAATAATCGTACTGTGTTGGTCTATATGATTGCAGATAATAGCCTTACATCAAATGTTGAAGCTAATATTGACAGTATGATGTCCGGATATAAAACAGCAAAAGTAACAGGAAATCTGTTGATTTATCTTGATGATACTAGTAAATCCCCTGTTTTATATAAACTCAAAAAGAATAGTAATGGTACTGTAACCAAAGAAACGGTTAAATATTATTCTGAGCAGAATTCAGTAGATGTTTCTGTAATGAAAGGCATTTTATCTGATGTTTATACATCTTATCCTGCCGATAGTTATGGACTGGTTCTTTGGTCGCATGGGTATAGTTGGGTTCCTTCGCCCACTACTAAGACAATTTCTACTCGTTGGTTTGGACAGGATCAGTCAACATCAACTCAGGGAGATGTAACTCATTATATGGATATTCCTGATTTGGCAACTGCTCTTTCTGGAGCTCCCCATCTTGATTTTATCATGTTTGATGCCTGTTTGATGAGCGGTGTAGAAGTTGCTTATGAATTGAAGGATCATACAGATTATCTGATAGCTTCTCCTGCTGAAGTTATTACCGATGGTTTTCCTTATGATCAGATTATAGAACCAATGTTTAGTACTAATAAAAATTATCAAAAAATAGCATCTAGCTTTTATGATTATTACAATGCAATGAGCGGAGAATATAAATCAGCAACAATTGCAATGACTAAATGCAGTGAAATGGATAATCTGGCTGCAGCAACAAAGAAAATCATTGGAGCTCATGCTTCTAAAGTAAGTACATTCGTATCTAGTGGTATTCAGTTATATGATCGTGAAAACGCTAATAATCATTTTGCATACGACTTTGGACATATAATTCAAAGTATTGCAACCACTGATGAATGGAGTGCTTTCCAAACACAATTGAATGCAACTGTGGTCTATAAAAAGGCAACAGATTATTTTATTAATTTGAAGATAGATTCTAATCATTTTAGTGGTTTAGGAGCATACATACCTAATGCAAGCCAAACCACATATAATAGTTTTTTCAAAACACTTTCCTGGTATAATGCAGCAGGTTGGAATCAGGTTAGTTGGTATTGGGAATAAAGTATGTTGACTTTTTAGATAAAGATTAAATTTAGTATAAAATGCAAAAACTTCTTTCACTCCCTCCTAATTTAGTAGATTGTTTTCACGAAATAGAAGGAGCGGATTATAAAGATTGGTTCTGTACATCAGATCCAATTGGGGCTAAATTAGGTTCTGGCGGAGGAACTACCTGGTTATTGGCAGAATGTCAAAAGAAGAATGCTCCCGAAGCTAATTTCACTCAGTGGATATCTCAGGAAAAACGTATATTACTTCATGCAGGAGGGCAAAGTCGCCGGTTACCAGGCTATGCACCTTCAGGAAAGATACTAACTCCAATTCCTGTTTTCAGATGGGAGAGGGGACAAAAGCTTAAACAAAATCTGCTTTCACTTCAATTGCCTCTTTATGAACAAATAATGAAGAAGGCACCAGATTCTTTGCATACACTAATTGCGAGTGGAGATGTTTATATCCGGTCTGAAAAAACATTGCAACCAATTCCCGAAGCGGATGTTGTTTGTTATGGTTTATGGGTTGATCCATCTTTAGCAACTCACCATGGTGTGTTTGTTTCTGACAGAAAGAAACCAGATCAGCTTGATTTTATGCTTCAGAAACCATCACTTGAAGAACTTGGCTCGTTGGCTAAAACGCACATGTTCCTCATGGATATTGGTATTTGGATATTAAGTGACCGTGCTGTTGAACTTCTTATGAAACGTTCTCATACAACAGATGGTAACGAACTAAAATATTACGACCTCTACACCGATTTTGGCTTGGCTTTGGGCGATAATCCCCGTATAAAAGATGAAGATTTAAATTCTCTTTCAGTGGCTATTCTTCCTCTTCCTGGTGGAGAGTTTTACCACTATGGAACCAGTAAGGAACTCATCTCTTCCACATTGGCTGTCCAGAACTTGGTTCGCGATCAGCGAGAGATTATGCAGAGAAAGGTAAAACCTCATCCTGCCATGTTTGTTCAAAATGCCGGGATAGGAATTCAACTCACTGCAGATAATTCTGAATTGTGGGTAGAAAATAGCCATATTGGTAAACAATGGACTTTGACTCATCAGCATATTATTACCGGAGTTCCGGAAAATGATTGGGAAATGAAACTTCCTGTCGGTGTTTGTGTTGACGTTATTCCGATGGGTGAATATGATTATGCTGCCCGTACTTACGGACTTAACGATGCATTCAAAGGTGCGCTCGCTAATAAGGAAACCTTATTTATGGGAATTCCATTTATTGAATGGTTATCTGCCAGAGGTTTGCAACTTGACGAAGCAACTTTTGGAAGAATTGATGATCTTCAGGCTGCTAAGTTATTCCCTGTTTGCCATAACACTGAAGAACTTGGAAAGGTATTCCGCTGGATGATATTTGAACCTGAGTTTGCAGAAGGAAAGCAAATATGGGAACAAGCTCTTAAACTTTCTGCCGATGAGCTTTCTGCAAAGGCTAATTTAAAGAGGCTTTATGCACAACGCGAGACTTTTAGAAAGAAAAACTGGTCGGCATTAGCTGCTAATTACGATAAAAGTGTATTTTACCAGCTAAATCTGGCAGATGCAGCATCCGAATTTGCAAAACAACAGATTGTTTTACCCGAACTCCTAGGAGAAGATGCTCCTTTGATGACACGAATCCATAACCAAATGTTTCGTGCTCGTGCATTACAACTACAGAATAAAGAATATAAAGCTGAAGAACAAAGAGCATTTGCTCTGCTTCGTGAAGGGTTAATTGGCTCATTGTCTGAGAAAAAGCAACAGCCAATAATGAATGTATATCCCGATCAGATTGTATGGAGCCGCAGTCCGGTTCGTATTGATCTGGCAGGCGGTTGGACTGATACACCTCCTTATTGCCTTTATTCAGGGGGAAATGTGGTGAATATTGCCATAGAACTTAATGGTCAACCACCTTTGCAGGTTTATGTAAAGCCAAGTAGGGAATATAAAGTGATACTTCGCTCAATTGATTTGGGAGCAATGGAAGTTGTAACTACCTATGAAGAATTGAATGACTTTGCTAAGGTTGGTTCACCTTTCTCTATTCCTAAAGCAGCCCTTACTTTAGCAGGTTTTAGCCGTATGTTTGCTTCTAAAACTTATAAAACATTAGAAGATCAGTTAAAGGAATTCGGATCGGGTATTGAAGTTACATTGCTTGCTGCCATTCCTGCCGGATCTGGTTTAGGAACAAGTTCCATTCTTGCTTCTACAGTGCTTGGTGCGGTATCTGATTTCTGCGGATTGGCCTGGGATAAGAATGAAATTTGTAAGCGTACATTGGTGTTGGAGCAATTGCTTACTACCGGTGGTGGCTGGCAGGACCAATACGGAGGAGTGCTTCACGGTGTGAAACTGCTGCAGACTAATAAAGGATTCGATCAATCCCCTTTGGTTCGTTGGTTGCCCGATTATATATTTAATAATCCCGAATATAAACCTTGTCACTTGCTTTATTATACAGGTATTACCCGTACGGCAAAGGGTATTCTTTCTGAGATTGTTTGTGGTATGTTCCTTAATTCTACCGAGCATCTTACATTGCTTAGTGAAATGAAAGCGCATGCACTCGATACTTATGAAGCTATTCAGAGAGGTAATTTCGAAGAAATGGCTGCGTTAGTTGGCAAGACATGGAATCAGAATAAAGCATTGGATTCTGGAACTAATCCTCCGGCTGTAGAAGCTATTATCAATTTAATAAAGGATTATACTTTAGGATATAAACTTCCCGGAGCTGGAGGTGGTGGCTATCTTTATATTATTGCCAAAGATCCGAAAGCAGCATTGAAGATCCGAGATATTCTCAATGAGCATCAGCCAAATCCGAATGCCAGATTTGTGGAAATGACTCTTTCAAATAAAGGATTGCAGGTTAGCCGATCTTAATTTGAACTACACTTATTAAAGACGAAGAGCTGTTGGAAAAGCAAAATTAAGTTTCAGAGAACTGAATATTTGAAAATTCATTCAGAAGAAGATTGGAAATAACGACATGAAAAATGGGGTGATCACTTTTTAAAGTGCACCCCATTTTTATTTGTATCTTACAGAGATTCTGGGAATAATGAATCTGTGCTTTATTGTTTCAGTAAAAGACAGCAAGTAATTGCTAAAATTGTTTTTTGTTTTATCAGTAAGTCCTTATTTCTTTTGCAAAGTAAAACGGTCAATGTCTGGCGCCCAGCCAAAGCTATTTCCCATACGAATAATATTATTGCCGGTTACCAGATTGACCGGAACAGTTACGGAGTTTATTTTATCAGCACCACCAGCATTCAAATTTCCTATTTCAGTTATCTTTCCATTTACTGAAAGTTCCAGTTTTCTGTTATCTCCGCAGCTATAGAAAATAGTCATATCATATTCTCCTCCCTTTTCGCTATAAACATTTCCCCATTCTGCATAGTTTTCTTCACGTCCACCAAGACGGGAGATTTTCATTTTACCGGAACATGCAGGAGATATGGCATAGAATATTTGTTTTGGTCTTTTAGCAAGATCATCATAGCATGGCAGGTAGGCCCATTCAGCTTCATAAGAGGTTGGTTCCAGGCGTTTTTCAGCTTCCAGTCTCCATATCTTTACACTATGAGGCTGAACTGTTTGCCGTATTTCGTTTTGCATTTTACCTAGATTCTTGTATTTAATTAAATCCCGAACCTTTACTTTACCTCCTAATTCTAGAGTCTCGAATGGAACAACAAAGTTACGCGCACTGTCTGAAGGATTATACAAGGCAACGGCACGAACTGTTCCACGTTTTTGCTCTATATCTTTTACCAGCACATAACTATCATCAGTGTGTTGTACAACGTAAGCCTGCAAACCTAGGGTGTCTTGATTGAGCGCAATCAGCTCTTTATTCTTAAGTAAACTCAATGAAACTGCAGGAATCGTGTTCATATCGCAACCTATCAGTAAAGGAGAACTCATGATACACCACATACCAAAGTGCACTTCTTCTTCCTCAGGTTTCATTCCGCGACCAATTTCCAGCATGTCCATATCGTTATAATGGCCACTGTCAGCGTATGCTGATAAGTATAGATTCTTTTGAATAATATATTTCACAGAACCCCAGCTTGGATTAATATCATGACTTATGCGCCAGGAACGAGCCAAACGTTTTGTCCAGGTTCCTGGATATGCCCAACGGCAAATATTAATGGAAACATCTGTTCGGCCTGTATTTTTAATGGCCTCACATATTGTTGAATACCTTTTTTCTTCGTCCAATCCTAATTCTAACGCACCGCAATAATCAATTTTTATAAAGTCGAAGTTCCACTCTTTTAAGTATAAATCCATGTCTTTTTGTTCATGGCCATAGAGTCCGGAACCTACACCATTTATATCTTTATCATAAATAGAACCGCAAGTATTATGTCCGGCATCCGAATAAATTCCAGCTTTTAATCCCAGTGAATGAATATAGTCGGAAACAGGTTTCATCCCGTTAGGAAAACGTTGTGAATGGGCATGCATTTTACCCGTTTTGTCGCGCCAGCCAAAAAAGCCGTCGTCTACATTAATATACAGATAGCCAACGTCCTTTAAACCTTGTTGTACCAAAGCGTCAGCCTGCTTTTTAATTAAATCTTCGTTGATATTGACGCGATAGGTATTCCACGAACTCCAGCCCATTAATGGTGGAAGAAATGTTTTAGAAGACAACTCTTTTGATTTCTGTGCAAAAGAACTAGTAGCGAACAAGGCCATTAGAAGCCCCCATGTTATAAAATGCTTTTTCATATTATATTGATATCGGTAAACTTATTGTATTTTTAAATAAATTAAAAATCAATGCAAAGTTAAGAATCTATTTTGTTTTATAGCCATAATATTGTACGTTATGAATGTATTTTCGTTCTTATGGAAAGATGGAATTACAGTTTTTTGTAGTTGGGCGTGCAAAACAAATTCTTTCATTTTGTATTTATAAGCCTTTGGTTATACATTAATTAATTCTTGTACAAAAGAATGCATTGTTTTGTACAGAAGAATTAAATCTTTTGTACAATAGAATTAATTCTTCTGTACAAGGAAAATAAAATGTCTGGTGAATGATTCTAAAAACCTCGCAGACACATAAAAATAAGCAGGAATTGCATCTAAAAGTCCTGAAATACTTCCGAAAGTTATTTTGTGAATGGCTGATAAAAGTGCAATATGCATTTGGTCAACGATAATATGCAGGTGGTCAAAAGAATTTGATTCCCCCATTTTTAGAGACTAGCTTTGCATAGAACTAAAAAAAGAAATGATTATGTGTAAGCTAAGTTGCCTTTTTCTTTTATTGAATTCTTTTCTATGTTTTAATCTTTTTTCTTCAGAGACAAACGCTGTATTAAGTGGTAAAGTCCTTGTAGAAAACAAATCACCGCTGGAAGGTGCTCAGGTTATTTTGTTAGCTCAGAAAGATTCTTCTTTTGTGAAGGGAACAGCAAGCGATAATAATGGTAATTTTGTTTTCAGACAAATTGCTCCGGGACGTTATTTTGTTCAAGTTTCCATGCTTGGGTATAAAAAAGAATTCAGAAATACTGTTATTGAAGAGGGAAAATCGGTTGTACTTTCGCCCGTATATATGGAAGTGGAAGCTCAGAAGCTGAATGCAATTGTAGTAACAGGTAAAAGGCCATCAATAGAGATTATGGCCGATAAAACAGTTGTTAATATTGAATCTTATGCGTTAAGTTCTGGGAATAGTGCGTTTTCTGTTATGCAAAGTCTTCCGGGCGTAATTATTGGCAATGATGGCTCTATCTCGATGAATGGTAAATCTGGAACAAAGGTTTTAATTGATGGAAAGACCTATTATCTGGGAGGAACTGAGTTGGTTAATTATCTGAAATCTACTCCGGCTTCAGCTCTTGATAAAGTAGAATTAATCACAAATCCATCTGCAAAATATGATGCAAGCGGAAATTCGGGTGTTATTAATATCAGAACTAAAAAGTCAAAGATGATGGGCTTTAATATGACTCTTAATTCAAGCTTCGAACAAGGTGGTTACGGGCGGTATAATAATAGTGTTTCATTTAATCATCGTAATGGGAAAATAAATGTTTTTGGAATGTATGGCTATTACACAGGGCATGACTTTATTGATTTAAAAGTTATTAGAAAAATGAATAGTTCTTTTTCTCCATCATATACTACATTCGATCAGAATTCGTTTCGCAAAAGAGCTGATTATAATCAATATTTTAATGCAGGGATTCAGTATTTTCTGTCGGACATGACTACTTTTGAGCTTTCGGCCAACGGATACTCTGCCAAACGTTCGGAGAAGGGGACAATTAATTCAGCTTTTTATACCTCTGTTGCGAAGAATGATTCAACTCTTAATTCATTTACCAATAATAATGAGCATCGGAATAATTTCAGTTCAAGCCTGAACATGCTTCATAAATTTAATAATAAAGGTAAAGAGGTTAGTGTATCTTTTGATTATCTGCACTATTCTCTTGATGAGGATCAGATTCATAATGATAGTTTTGTGGGATTGAATGGCGTAACAACAGACGAATATTCAAAAGGATTGAAGAACGGAACAATTAATATGTATTCTGGTAGAGCTGATTTTACTTATCCGGTATCCGAGAAACTCTCCTTCGAAGCAGGAGTGAAATCTGAATTTGTGCACATCAATAATGCATCTGCATATCAAAACAGGGTAGGAGTGAATTGGCTTCCGGATTATGGATTAAGTTATCAGTTCCTTTATCGTGAAAATATAAATGCTGCTTATATCAGCACAAAGTATTCTCTAAATAAGTTTCATCTTGAAGGCGGTATTAGATTGGAAAATACAAATGTGAAAGGTCATCAACCAGGAAATCAGCAACATAATGACTCTTTGTTTACCAAGTCGTACACAGATATATTTCCTACAGTTATGCTGAGCTATTCTCTTAACGATATTAATACTTTTAGTTTGACATATGGAAGAAGGATAGGCAGACCTAATTACAAAGATTTGAATCCGTTTACTTATATATTCGACGCTTATACATGCGAGCAGGGAAATACAGGATTACAGCCACAGTTTTCTGATAATTTTGATGTATCGTATATCATTAGGAATAATTATCGTATTGGTTTGTTTTACGGAACAACTCAAAAGGCCATAGTGAAATCGTATATCATTAATGAAAGCGAAAATAGGGTATATGTTATGCCAACTAATATGTCATCATATAATTCGTACGGTTTAAGGGTGGGCGTAGGAGATCTTTCATTTGTGAATTTTCTGCACTCAAGCATTAATGCAGGTTTAGTGCGTAATAATTATAACTGGGATTTAGATGCTTATAGCAATAAGAACAGAAAAACAACCATCATGTTTAGTCTGAATAATAGAATAAGCTTACCTAAAGATTGGGCGGCGGAAATTACCGGATTTTATAATGGTAAAATGGCTTATGGACAAATATCCGTTTCTCCTATATGGAGACTTTCTGCCGGAATTCAGAAGAAGTTCCTGAAGGGTAACGCTACTTTAGGAATATATTCAAATGATATTTTTAATTCATACAGAGAAAAAGGAAGTGGCATTTTTAATGGAACATGGGCTAGTACCAATGAAAGAAATGACCGATGTGTAATTGGAATCTCTTTAACTTATCGATTCAAAAAAGGGTATATTTCAAAAGAATATAAGAAAAAAGGAGAATCTTTTGATACAAAAAGAATAAATTTGTAGTATAAGCACCTTAAACAATGAAAACGAAGAAATATAATATATGGTTCTGGATTGTTCCATTGATTTTTGCAGCTGTTGTAATGGCAGGTATTCGTCTGGTAAGTGATACTCCTACCGGTTACAAATTTTGGGAACGACCTTTGGAATGGAACCTAATTGAGTTTGGTTTCGCAATAATAATAGCGTATCTGTGCCAGTTTATTATTAGTTATTTGTTAGAAAGAAATAGTACACGTACCGGAAGACTTACAATTAAGATGTTTCTTTCGGAATATCTTATGGTTTTGGCCGCAGGAATTGTTGTATTCAATCCTTGTCTGGTGCTAATACATTATCTGATAAATGATCCTCTGGGGATAGATGATATTACTATTGCGAATACTATTTTTCTTTTGGTGCTTATTATCATCTATTCTCTTTTTAGAGGAAATCAGATTCTTAATGCATATATTGACCAGAAACTACAGACTCAGAAAATAAAAAATATGCAGATTGAAACAGAACTGAAATTTTTAAAAGCTCAGTTCCATCCTCATTTTTTATTCAATGCATTAAATACCATTTATTTCCAGATAGACGAGAAGAATGAAATTCCAAGAAAAACGATTGAACAATTGTCAAATTTGCTCCGCTATCAGCTATATGATGTAAATCAGGCAGTGACTATTGAACAAGAAATTAACTTTTTGCTTACTTATATAGATTTGCAAAAGATACGGATGAAAGAGAGTCTTAAACTGGATATATCTTTTGATCCAAAGCTAAAAACTCAAAAGATCCATTCTTTGCTTTTGTTTCCATTGGTTGAGAATGCATTGAAATATGTAGGAGGGGAGTATTGGATAAAGATAGATGGTAAACTTGATGGGAATAGACTGTTGTTTGAAGTTGTGAATGCAATACCTCAAACTCCTTTTCCCGCTTCGAAAATAGGTGGAATTGGGCTGGAAAATCTAAGAAGAAGGCTTGAACTGTTATATCCGGGTAAGCATAAACTTTTGATTTCTAAAACTGCAGACTCTTATAAGGCAAATTTAATGATTGAGTTTTAATTTGAAATAATAGCCAGAATGAAAATTAAATGTATTATAACCGATGATGAACCGATAGCAAGAAATGGAATTCAAAGCTATGTTGAAAGACTTGATTTTCTTGAACTAGTGGGCGTTTGCGAAGATGCTATACAGTTAAGCAACGTCTTGAAAACTCAACAAGTAGATTTGCTGTTTTTGGATATTGAAATGCCATACATATCCGGTATTGATTTGCTAAACACTTTGGTTAATCCTCCCAAGGTTATTATTACCAGTGCTTACGAACAGTATGCAATAAAGGGATATGATCTGGAAGTTGTAGATTATTTGCTTAAACCAATTTCTTTTGAACGATTTCTGAAAGCTGTGAATAAGGCGTATGACGTGATTGTAAATCAAACAGCATCAAAATCTCCTGATTATTTCTTTGTAAAAGCGAATCAGAAACTGGAAAAGATTTTTTTCAAGGATATATTATATGTTGAGGGGATAGAGAATTATGTGGCTATTCAAACAATTTCGGGAAAGGTTATAACTCATTCAACTCTTAGGCTTATATTGGAGAATCTTCCTGAACAGCTTTTTATTCAAACGCATAAATCTTTCATTATAAACGTAGAAAAGGTATTGAATATTGAAGGGAATATGCTTGGCATAGATAAATATAAAATTCCAATATCAAGGACTTATAAAGAAAAAGTGCTGGAAGCTATCCTTAAAAACAAATTGCTTAGTGGTTGTTGACTCTGTTCTTTAAAACAATAATAGGACATATCACATGCCCTATTATCTTAATCTACTCTATTAATCAACTTAATTTTTTGTTCAGATTGCTCTGAACTTTATCATATGTCTATTTTTTTATTTATTAATATACCAATCGTATATCATTGCAATGCCATCTTCTAATTCAATTTTGTGTTTCCAGCCCAGGCTGTGAAGTTTAGAAGGGTCAGTAAGCTTACGCATAGTTCCGTCCGGTTTATCGGAATTGAAAACAATGTTTCCTTCGAAGCCGACTTTTTCTGCAACCAGGTAAGCAAGTTCTTTGATAGAAAGCTCTTTTCCTGTACCTATGTTAATATGGCAATTACGTACTTCTTTGCTGCTTCCTTTCAGATCTGCAAAATCTACATTTTCCATAATAAAAACACAAGCATCTGCCATATCTTCGCTCCAAAGGAATTCGCGTAGGGGAGCGCCAGTTCCCCATATCTCAACATTTACTTTTCCGTTTGTAGATTGGGTAATGCCGTATTTATTTAGTTTTTCAAGAATAGCTTCCTGACTGGCATTTCCATCTACACCCTCCACAGGAGCAGTATTAAAATCCTTGCGGATTTCATCCCAGTTACCTACCATTAGCTGTTTGCCTAAGTGTGCCTTTCTGATTAAAGCTGGCAATACATGACTACGTTCCAGGTTAAAATTATCATTCGGACCATAAAGGTTAGTTGGCATTACTGCTATATAGTTTGTTCCATATTGCAGGTTAAAGCTTTCGCACATTTTCAGTCCGGCAATTTTAGCCAAAGCATAAGGTTCATTGGTATATTCCAATTCAGAAGAAAGAAGGCAGTCTTCTTTCATTGGTTGAGGAGCATTTCCCGGATAAATACAAGTACTGCCAAGGAATAGCAACTTCTTTACTCCGGTACGGAATGAATTGTATATTACATTATTCTGGATTTCCAGATTGCGATAAATAAAATCAGCTCTGTAAAGGCTATTCGCTACAATCCCGCCTACATGTGCGGCAGCCAGAAATACATATTCAGGCTTCTCCTGATCAAAGAATTCAGTAACGGCAGCCTGACTACATAAATCTAATTCCTCATGAGTACGAAGAACGAAATTTGTATATCCTTTTTTCTTCAGATTATTTAAAATAGCCGAACCTACAAGTCCACGGTGTCCGGCTACAAAAATCTTTGCATCTTTTTCCATCATTATTTATTTGCGATCAACTTTCTGACTTTTTCCATATCATGTTGTACCATGATCTTTACCAACTCAGGGAATGATGTTTGCGTAGGATTCCAGCCAAGTAATGTTTTTGCTTTTGTAGGATCTCCTAATAACTGTTCAACCTCAGCCGGACGGAAATATTTAGGATCCACTTCTACTAATACACGACCGGTAGCCACGTCGATACCTTTTTCGTCAACTCCTTCACCTTCCCAACGAAGTTCAATATCTGCTTCTTTGAAAGCAAGTGTACAGAACTCTCGTACGGTATGCATTTCTCCGGTAGCAATCACAAAATCTTCAGGAGTGTCATGTTGTAGAATTAACCACATACACTCTACATAATCTCTTGCATATCCCCAGTCACGTTGTGAATCAAGGTTACCCATGTATAGTTTATCCTGTACACCTTGTTTAATGCGGGCAACAGCCAGTGAAATCTTTCTTGTTACGAATGTTTCACCACGACGTTCACTCTCATGGTTAAACAAGATTCCGTTTACAGCAAACATGCCATAAGATTCGCGATAATTCTTTGTAATCCAAAAACCATATTGTTTAGCAACACCGTATGGACTACGTGGATAAAATGGTGTAGTTTCTTTTTGTGGAACTTCCTGCACCAAACCAAAAAGTTCGGAAGTAGAAGCCTGATATATCTTGGTTTTATTTTCTAAGCCTAGAATACGAACAGCTTCCAGCATGCGGAGGGTACCCACAGCATCAGCTTCGGCTGTATATTCAGGAACATCAAAACTTACCTTTACATGACTTTGAGCTGCCAGATTATATATCTCATCAGGTTGTACTTGTTGGATAATACGTATAAGAGAACTGGAATCGGTCATATCTCCATAATGAAGATTGATGGTTCGTTGTTGTTTCATGTCACGTACCCATTCTTCAAAATATAGATGTTCGATGCGTCCTGTATTGAAAGAAGATGAACGGCGAAGTATGCCGTGAACTTCATATCCTTTTTTTAATAAAAATTCAGCTAAAAATGAACCGTCCTGACCGGTTATACCTGAAATTAAGGCTTTTTTCATGTCTATTGTTATTAGTAAAGTTGTATTGCAATACCTATTTTATGTAAATAATGTTATTAATTTTGCAAATATAATATGTTTGTTTGTTATATGAAAGAAAATAACCAATAAAAAGAAGGTTAATAGCCCGGGAATATCAGTCTTGATAGTATTGTAATCATTGATTATAGGTTGAATTCTATTAGAAATGCACCATCTTTATAACTGAATTTGTAATTGAAAAATTGTGAAAAATGATATCTTTTAAACGTTTGTTTATAGTTGTAAACTGTATATATTTGTCTGCTATATTTATACTTAAGTAGTGTTACATATAAAAGAATACTATGCTTAACTGTGCTGAATTTATAATAAAAGAATCCCGCTCTGACATTATAAAAATGCGAGAGCGGGATTTCTAGTTTAGAATAAGTCTGTAATATTGTTAATCTCGAAGTTTGTTATAATGACATATAAGGAGTTTTCCTTCATTATTGCGAAGATGCATTCCGTTTCCTTCACAATAGCGGAAGTAATTGCACTTGGCACATTTATCTTTTTTCATCCATTCACGGTTACGGAAGTTTTCAAATCGGTTATTCCATATTTCCATAAAATTATCACGATATATATTCCCTTGATAAAAATTGCTTCGTATACTTGGGCAGGCAGATATTGAGCCATCAATCAGAATTGAAGCTACACTAACACCTGCTCCGCAAGAATAGAAATTATCTCTTACTTCTCCTTCGTATTTTCCGAGAAAGCCTTCGCATGCGTAGTTTATCTTTATTTTTCCCTCTTTGCGACTCATCTTTATAAATTCCATCAAGCCTGTATATTCTTGATTAGTGAGTAGAAGTTCCGGATCTTCTGCGGCTCGTCCTACCGGAAAGACTGTGAATATTCGCCAGTTTCTTACTCCGATGGATATCAAATAGTTTTTTAATTCTTCTAAATCTTTATAGTTTTTACGGTTTATGCACGTAACAACATCCCAATTTAAGTCTTTTTCAGAAGCAACCATTTTAATAGCTTCTGTTGCCCTTGTAAAACTTTCCGGATGTCCTCGCATCCAATTATGCTCTTTTTCAAGTCCATCCAGACTTATTGTAATAGAATGCATTCCGGAAGCCAGTAATGAGTCAAGACGTTTACGACTAAGATAAAGTCCGTTTGTTACGATTCCCCAAGGGAAACCTTTATGATAGAGTGCAAGTCCACATTCTTCAATGTCTTCTCTCATTAATGGCTCACCTCCGGTTATGATAATACATACCTCTGATGGATTAACATGCGGAGATATAGAATCAATAACCGCAAGGAAATCTGCCAATGGCATATCTTTTTGATATGCTGTTTTTTTGCAATCACTTCCACAGTGCCGGCAATAAAGATTGCATCGTAAAGTACATTCCCAAAATAGTTGGCGAAGGGGATGTAATTTGATTTTGTTATGCCTTATTTTGCGAGCGATTTCTAATGCTAAGAGCTTTTTTAAAGTTATCTCACTTATCATTTTCAGATAATTTTATCGTCACATTTTTTGTAGCTTCTCCTTCAAACCAATCTTTTCCATTGCTTAAGTCACTTTTTTTAAATTCTACTTCAATAGAGTCATTTTTATATGAACCATTTGTATCTCCATCAATGTCTTTGCAGATAAGCTTATAAGTAGCTTCGGTAAAAGTATGCTCGCTCTTGAAAATGAATTCTCCATTTTGATTGGATAGCAAAGTATCCGGTTTAATCCAGCTATTCTTTGCGTTACAAATAACTTGAATTCCTTTTATTGCAGTTCCGGAATTGTTTTCTACTTTTCCTTTAATAGTATGCAAAGCGTAAGGCGAACCATACATGCACGGGGCTTCTCCGGAACAACCGTTAAATCCCAGTAATACCATCATTCCTGATAGAACTTTATTTGCTAAATTCAGCCATGTTGTGTTTTTCTTTTTCATATCATGAAAATAGTAAAATTATTTATTAGATAAACGAAGTACAAAATATTATACTGCATTAATATAAAGAAATATGTTCTTTTTATTTTCTATAGTTCTTTTTAGGAAGTTAAGGAGACAAGTAAATCGTTATTCAAAGAGTAAAAAAAGACATGATAAAATAATCTGTAATGAATGATAGGGCAGGATATAGCTATTGCTATATATAACTCTGGTGAGAAACGTTTCTTAAACAAATATGTATTGACGGAAAAAACAGGCCACTGACAATCATTATTAATATGAGGCACCATTATTCGGTACTATTCAATTAAAAATTAATTTCATCCCTCACTCCCTCACTATTTTGATTAATAAGCTAAATAACAATTAATTATAAGGTGATGGTAGCGATTTGAACCCTCACCAAACCCTCACCAAAAGACATAACCCTCACCTTTTTTTGAGCACAATCTGCATATTTCAGGCTTAATTTGTCTTGAGCAACAATATTAGACTGAGTTTTATTCTATTTGGATAAAAATAGCTCGAAAAGGTGATGGATGACTCCAAAAGTGATGGCTTGGTGAGGGCTCAAAATGCTACCATCACTAAGTAAGATGCTATTTTTAAGTATGTTAAAAGGAAAAGTGAGGGAGTGAGGGATGATTTTATTTTTTCTGTAAGATAGCGTAAAAGTACAATGCTAAAACATCCCGCCGGCTTTTTTTGAAACGTAACCAGATGTTGAACAAACTCCTGCCGGCTTTTGAAAATTGCAGGCGGGAGTTTGAGTAGCCATTCGTCAATGGATTTTATTTATTGACGAATAAATTGAAATCATACACCAATAGTTTCTTATTTCATTCAATAATAAATCAAATTTAAGAAAGATGGTCTTTTATACAAATCTTATTATCCAGATGGCGCATCATAATAAAAGTAAGTAGATCAGTACCTTCTGCCGATAATATTAGAGAACTATAATAAAAAGGCTCAGATGAATTTGTTCATCTGAGCCTTTTTATTTTTCGAAGCTTTATATTTTTAAAGTTGCTCTTCTACATTTTCCTCTTCCAGTCCTTCTTGATCTGAATTGATAGCAGTACTATCTGACGCTAATCCGTCAATAGAATCATTCTTTGCAGAAGGATATGATGATTGGCATTGATAGTTTTTGGTTATTGGTTGTTTCGGTTTAGGGAACTTAGCTCTGTATTTAGATAATTGAGTATCTGCAAGCACTTTCTCCATGAAATAACCAAATATTGGTAGGGCAGTCTTGCTTCCTTCTCCTAGTTTGCCAGTCCTAAAGTGGATACTTCGATGTTCACCACCAACCCATGCACCACCTACTAAATTCGGAGTCACACCAACGAACCATGCATCAGAGTGATTAGATGATGTTCCGGTTTTACCTCCAAAATCGGTGTTGTATTTGAATACATCAAAAGACCATAGATTTTGAGTTGTTCCCATTGGTTCAGTAAGTCCTCCTTGAAGCATTTGCTGCATCAAGAATGCTGTTTCATATGGAATAGCTTGTTTCTGTTCGGGTGAATAATTATATAGCACTTTTCCACTACGATCTTCAATACGTGTTACCAATACAGGATCGTGGGTCATACCATCATTCACAACTGTACAGTAAGCATTAACTAGTTCTAATAAAGAAACGTCTGAAGCTCCCAGACTTGTTGCCGGTATATTGTGCAGTGGAGTTTTTATACCCATTGCATGTGCTGTCTTGATAATTTCAGCAATACCTACTTCTTTTGCAATTTGTACCGCAATACTATTAATAGATCTTGCAAAAGCAGCTTTTAATGTCAATGTCTGGCCTGAATAGTTTCCGTTAGCATTACGTGGAGTCCATTTTTTAAGTTCTCCTTTTTCCATAACTTCCCATTCAAGATATTTATCAACCCTTTCGTCGCAAGGAGACATTCCTTTATTGAAAGCTGTAGCATAATCAAATAGCTTGAAAGTAGATCCCGGTTGACGCTTTGAAAGAACTTTGTCATATTTCCAGGAATTGAAATCAATGTCGCCTACCCAAGCTCTTACAAATCCATTCTGAGGCTCCATAGCCACAAAGCCGGTATGCATAAATCTTTCCATATAACGGATAGAGTCCATCGTGCTAATTTCCATCACTTTAGTTCCAGTCTTATAATCGAAGACCTTAACTTTGTGAGGCTTGTTTAGATAATAATTAATAGAATCTGGCTGATTCGGATATTTTTGCTCCAAAATCTTATAAGTGTCGGTTCTTTTGGCTAAATTCTCAATAAAACCAACAATTTCTTTATGATTCTGATCTTGCCATGGGTTCTCAGTTCCCCAATGACTGTCAAAGTTACGCTGTACTATACGCATTTGTTTGTCTACAGCTTCTTCAGCGTATTTTTGCATTCTGGTATCTAAAGTTGTATATATCTTTAGTCCGTCAGAATATAAGTCAATATCATTTTCTTTGCACCAGTCTTTAAGAGATTCGGCAACAGCGTCCCTGAAATAAAGAGCTTGTCCGCCATAATTTTGCTCAATGCTATAATTCAGTTTGATTGGAATTCGTTTCAGAGAATCGAATTCAGTTTTACTGATCAGATGGTGAGTTAATAAGTTCTCTAATACTACATTACGTCGTTTAAGACTGTTTTTGGGATTTAAGCGAGGATTATAAGTTGTTGTAGCCTTAAGTAAACCTACCAATGTTGCAGCTTGTTCTATTGTTAGATTTCTAGGAGTAGTATTAAAATAGGTTTTGCAGGCTGTCTTTATTCCATAAGCATTGCTACCAAAATCAACAGTATTGAGGTACATGGTGAGAATTTCTTTTTTGGAATAAAATATTTCAATTTTAACTGCTGTAATCCATTCTTTCGATTTCATAATAAGCAGTTTAAAACCAGGAATATTTCCTATAAGTCCTCTTGAATATTGGGAACGCACTTTAAATAAATTTTTCACGAGCTGCTGAGTAATAGTGCTGGCACCGCGTGCATTACCATGAGCCATATCCTTAACAGCTGCAAAAACTCCTTTTAAGTCAACTCCAAAGTGTTCGTAAAAACGTTCATCTTCAGTGCTGATAAGTGTCTTAATTAAGATTGGTGAGATTTCTTCATATTCAACAGGAGTTCTATTTTCCCTAAAATATTTACTGATAAGCTTGCCGTCTGCGCTATAAATTTCCGAGGCTACACTTTGGTTCGGATTATTTATGCTCGACATACTAGGCGATTTTCCAAACAACCAAAGGAAGTTTATATCTACCATGAATAAATAAAGAGAAAACAAAAGAATTAAGGAACAGAAAACGATTACAATTTTCTTATACCAGGGAGAGTTCTGATAGAAAGATTTGTATTTAGTTCCTAAAAATTTACATTTGGATTTGAAGAAAACAAAGGCGGATTTACCGCGAGAAGCCAAATTTCTGAAATCAAAGTTTGCCATCTAAGTATGATTCAATTGTAACTGTTTATAGGCAAAAGTAAAAGTCTTACTTTTGTCTTTTATTCTCTAAAAAAGATGCGGCAAAAGTACTAAATTTGTTTTGTATAAAATGAATTGTAACGATAAAAATCACATCAAATTAAGTAATCTTATTAAAAACGTTAACATGTTATATTTTAAAGTGTTGATAATTAGAGTTCTCATGCTTGTTTTTATACCATCTAAATTAGAAATAATTAGACTAAATCTATATAACTTAATCTACAGTTCTTTTTTTTGAAATAATCTGTCGTTTTCAACTTATTTTTATAGCTTTGTTCTATTTAAAAGTATCCCTAATAAATTAATATGTAGCTTGTAATGATTAAAAATGAGAAAAAGAGAGTTGCTTTGCTTTCCGTATTAGCAGCGATATTTTTGACTGGATTTAAGATGATTATCGGTATTCTTACAGGTAGTTTAGGTATACTTTCGGAAGCCTTGCATTCAACTCTAGATCTTATAGCAGCTGTTATTACCTTTTTTTCGGTCAGTATTTCAGATAAACCTGCTGATAAAGAGCATAACTATGGGCATGGTAAGGTAGAGAATTTCTCAGCCTTGATTGAAACTTTATTACTTCTCATCACTTGTGTATGGATTATCTATGAAGCAGTAAATCGATTGGTTACCGGAGAAACAGAAATAAAAGTAAATATCTGGAGTTATATAGTAGTTATTACAGCAATAATAATTGATGTAACTCGTTCAAGAGCTCTATCAAAGGTTGCTAAGAAACATAACAGTCAGGCTCTGGAAGCAGATGCCTTGCATTTTTCTACTGATGTATGGAGTTCTTCTGTAGTGTTACTTGGACTTATATGCGCTAACTTTGGTTTTTTCTTTGCTGATTCAATAGCTGCACTATTAGTTGCAATACTTGTTGTCTCGGTTTCTTTAAAATTAGGTAAAAAATCTATTGACGTCTTACTTGATACGGCTCCTCAAGACAAAGTTCACATGGTGGAAGTTTTATTATCAGCTACACCTGAAGTAATATCTTATCATGATCTTAAAATTCGTTCTGCTGGAGCAAACACCTTTATTAAAGTCAATGTTCATCTTCAACCAGATTTATCTTTAAAGCAAGTACATGAAATTTGTGATAATATAGAAATTGAAATTGGTAACCTTATTAAAAGAAGTGAGGTATACATTCATGCGGAGCCAGAAGAGAATGTCCAGGTTAAGCTCTTTAAATAGATAAAACTTACCCTTTGATTTTTTATTTATAGGAATGCCTAATAGTGTTATAATTAGTTTCCCTCTATTTTTCCTTTGTTTTCTTGGTCTCTATCTGATCTATTTTCCAGATATTGTTTTCTTTTTTTAATGAAACAAATAGAAACTTATTCCAGTAAGCTTTATCTTTTGATTCCACATTGCCTCTAAAGAATTTTCCTTTAATTATAATTTTCTCGTCATTGATTTTAAAGGTTTCAATAATATCTATACCATTCATTGGCTCTACATCCATAATCCATCGATATATATTGAAAAAGTCACAACCAATATTTCTATAATCTTCCAGATTGGGGAATTTATCGTTTAATTTATCAAATTTTATTTTATTGATTTCCTTAATACAAGTTTGATATGAAGCTACTTCATGGATTATAAGACTATCTGAAAAGTTGTACTGCCGGAGGTTCTTAATATATTTATCCATATTAAGGGTTGTCATTCCTAGTGAATCTGCTGCAAATATGGGTTGATATTCTTCAATTTGCCCACTCTCAATAACGCTAAAGTACCATTTGTAAAAATTGATCACAACAGAATCCGGGCTTGTTTGTGCAAGTACTTTTAGCGGAAGTAATAAAAGAAAAAATATTAAAAAATAATTCTTCATACAGATTCTTTTTTATATTGCGAATATAATAATTTCTGTTGAAATCTTTATTTGTTTAGCAATTAAAAAGTTAAAGAAATAGTTCCTGTTCCACCACGCATAAGTAATTTGAGTTCTTTACCGGCTTTTTTATCGAATCTTACTGACGCTATAGTACAAACAATCGCAGAAGTGAAAAATAAAGTTGCCGCAACCGCACTAATGGCACTAGCATTAATATTACTGTCATTTTCATTCCAAAAGTCGAAATTACTGAAAGCTATTAACATAAACCCCATGCTGGCAGCAAACGAACCTAAAGCTCCGTATTCATAATATGCTGATTTTCGCATATAATCACTGGATTTGATTAAAATACTTTTCGTATTTACATCCATTGTTGTCTTTACACTGTCCTTGATTTCTACTACTGAATTATTCTTTTCCTCATTATTGGGGTTAATTATCTGTTGAGAGAATATATTCGTAGAAAACAAGAGTAATATTGCTATTAAAATGTGTTTCATAATCTTTATAGCTTTAATTAATATGTATAGGAAATACAGGCTGAAGTACCATTTGCAGATATCTTGAGTTGTTTTCCGGCTTTTAGCTTGTAATTGATAGATATAATTGTACACACTATAGATGATGTGAGAAATATGCCACTAATTACATAATACAAATCTTTATTATTGTTTGATCCTGGAGTATCATTAGAATTTGAACCTGCAGAAGATAGAATAATACTTGCAGCTAACGACCCAAGAGCAAAATATCTATAATTAGCAGATTTTTCTAAGTAAACTCCACATTTATACAAATGGTTTTCATTTGTTTCAGGTAAAGAAATATTTAGTGAATTACCCATTTCTACGTTAGAATACTTATTAAAAGTGCTTATCTCATTCTCCTTGTTATATATATCCTGGGAGAATATTCTCATTGAGAATACCAACAAAAACATTATTAAGTAAGTTTTCATGATGTGATGTTGTTAATTTGTTATTCTATTGTTAATTAATAACATAAATATGAATACAATAGTTTTTGCAAAGAGTGTGATTTATAGTTTCTAAAACCAAACCTATTTATAAATTTATTTGTTATATTTATATTGTAATTTGATAAACTTATATCAGTCTGCTTTTATTTAAATATTCTACTTTATTATTCAATGTAAATATGGTTCTACAATTGATTTTTGTGTTAGTTGCTATTCTTGTCGGCGCACGACTAGGAGGTATTGGACTTGGAGTTATGGGAGGAGTGGGGTTAGCTATTCTTACTTTTGTATTTGGATTGCAACCAACAGCACCTCCAATTGATGTAATGTTAATGATAGCTGCAGTAATCTCTGCTGCTTCTTGTATGCAGGCTGCCGGTGGACTTGACTACATGGTGAAAGCTGCTGAACATGTGTTACGTAAAAATCCATCCAAGGTTGTTTGGCTGAGCCCGATAGTGACTTATCTTTTTACAATTGTAGCAGGAACAGGACACGTTGCATATTCTGTTTTGCCTGTTATTGCTGAAGTTGCCACTGAAACAAAAATAAGGCCGGAGCGCCCGTTGAGTATTGCAGTTATAGCATCTCAACAAGCCATTACAGCAAGTCCTATTTCAGCGGCTACAGTTGCACTTCTCGGATTATTGTCGGGATATAACATCTCGTTATTTGATATCTTGAAAATAACTATTCCTGCTACTTTGGTAGGAGTGCTTGTTGGTGCATTTTATTCGTTGTATGTAGGTAAAGAGCTTGAAGATGATCCTGAATTTCAGAAAAGAATAGCAGAAGGTGAATTTGAAACTAAAAAGATACATACGAAAGAGGTTGAGAATAACCGAAATGCAATAATCTCTGTTTCTATTTTTATTCTTGCAACACTTTTTATTGTGCTGTTTGGTTCGTTTGATGGCTTAAGGCCTTCGTTTAATGTTGATGGTGAAATGGTGAAGCTAAGTATGTCGTCTATCATTGAAATACTAATGTTGTCAGCTGCAGCATTGATTCTCTTATTTACCAAAACGGACGGAATAAAAGCTACTCAAGGATCTGTATTCCCCGCTGGAATGCAGGCAGTAATTGCTATATTTGGTATTGCTTGGATGGGAGATACTTTTTTAGAGGGTAACCTTCCTGAATTGACAGCCTCTATAAAGGATATTGTAACTGCAACTCCATGGCTTTTCGGATTTGCACTTTTTGTAATGTCCATTCTTTTATATAGTCAGGCTGCAACAGTCAGAGCGCTTATGCCACTTGGTATTGCATTGGCTATTTCGCCGTACATGCTTATTGCATTGTTTCCGGCAGTAAACGGTTACTTTTTTATTCCAAATTATCCAACAGTTGTGGCAGCTATAAATTTTGACCGGACAGGAACTACCCGTATCGGTAAATATGTACTGAATCATTCATTTATGATGCCAGGTCTTATTTCTACGGCAGTAGCTGTAGGTATGGGATTGTTGATGATTCAATTTTTTTCCTAAGATTTATTTTTTTAATAACTAAATGTTTTATTGTTATGAAAGCAGTTAAAAGATTTCAATTTTTTGTTCTTTGTGTGTTGCTATCAGCAATAAGTGTAATGGCTCAAAAGCCTAACATTCACATTTTAGCAACTGGAGGTACAATTGCGGGAACTGGTGCTTCGGGTACCAAAACAAATTATACGGCGGGGCAGGTAGCAATTGGTGCGCTACTTGATGCTGTTCCTGATATTAATAATGTGGCAAATGTAACAGGTGAGCAAATTGTCAGAATTGGTTCACAAGATATGTCTGATGATGTGTGGCTTACTCTTGCGAAGCGGATTAATATATTACTTGCTGATAGCAAAGTTGATGGTATTGTAATTACTCACGGAACTGATACCATGGAAGAAACCGCTTATTTCTTGAATCTTGTTGTACATTCTGATAAACCGGTTGTGCTGGTTGGTGCAATGCGACCTTCTACTGCTATCAGTGCGGATGGTCCGTTGAATTTATATAATGCTGTAATTACCGCTTCTGCAAAAGAATCAAAAGGTAAAGGGGTAATGGTTGTTATGAATGGACTGATTCTTGGAGCTGGAGATGTTTTAAAAACAAACACTATAAGTGTAGAGACTTTCCAATCTCCAAATTGTGGCCCATTAGGTTATGTTTTTAATAGTAAAGTATTCTTTAATCGTGTTTCTGTAAAAAAGCATACTACAAATTCCGATTTTTCTGTTGATAATCTTAATAAGCTGCCAAAAGTAGGTATTATCTACAGTTATTCAAATGTTGAACCTGAAGTTGTTAATGCATTAATTGCATCTGGATATAAAGGCATTATTCATGCAGGTGTGGGAAACGGTAACATTCATAAGAATATTTTCCCTGAACTAATCAGAGCCAGAAAAGCAGGTATTCAGGTTGTTCGTTCTTCAAGGGTTCCTACAGGACCAAGCACATTAGATGCAGAAGTAAATGATGCTGAATATGGGTTTGTTGCCTCTCAGGAATTAAATCCTCAAAAAGCAAGAGTTCTGCTAATGTTGGCATTAACAAGGACTAATGATTGGAAGCAGATCCAAACTTATTTTAATGAATATTGATATGAAAAAGTATATACTATTCTTGGGAGTCCTGTTATGCATGGCTGGAGTCCGTGCGCAACAAGATGGTGATATGCGCTCCTCTAAAAGTTTGTTTGAGGAGGTTACTAATATTAAGAAGAAGACAGACAGGTTTAACTTATTTCTTAATATGAATGGAAGCTTTGATACCAAGTTCGTCCGAGATGTTCATGAGATGAGTAATTTCAATATGAGACAACTGCGTATTGAGGCAAAAGGTAAAATTAACGATTGGCTTTCTTATAGATGGCGACAACGTTTGAACCGTTCAAATGCAGGTGGTGATAATCTTGATAACTTACCCAGATCTATAGATGTTGCGGGAATTGGTGTGAAAGTAACAGATAAGTTTTCTATGTTTATAGGGAAACAGTGTGCAGCTTACGGAGGTATTGAATTTGACCTTAATCCGATCGAAATATACGAATACAGTGATATGATTGAGAATATGAGTAATTTCCTTACCGGAGTAAACTTTGCATATAACTTCAATAGTGATCATCAGTTACAGTTGCAGGTTTTGAATAGTATGAATGAAAACTTTGAGAATACATATAATGTTGGTAACACAGGTATAGTACAAAGTCAGGCACCGCTTGTATACACGTTGAATTGGAACGGTAGTTTCTTTGATAATGCATTCAAAACCAGATGGTCAGCATCTTTGATGAATGAAGCAAAAGGCAAGAATATGTATTACTATGCATTGGGAAATGAACTAACGCAAGGCAAATTCAACATGTTTTTTGATTTTATGTATTCCAATGAAGAGCTTGACCGTAATGGAATTATGAGTAAAATTACAAATTCGAGTAGATATGGAAATGCTGTTAATGCACAATATTTATCATTAGTTACAAAGCTGAATTATCGGTTTGCTCCCAAATGGAATGTTTTCCTTGAAGGAATGTACGAAACAGCTTCACTAAAAAATAACTTGATGGGATTTCCGAAAGGTAAATATAGAACAGCTTATGGGTATTTTGCTGGATTAGAATATTACCCCATGGAATCTAATTTGCATTTCTTCCTGACTTATGTGGGACGTGCATACGAATATACAAATAGAGCCAAATCGTTAATGACGACAGGATTTGATGATGATACAAACCGGATTTCTTTAGGCTTTATTTATCAATTACAAATGTTTTAGTAGTAATATTCTCTAATAAAAACATAAGAGGCAGTCAACTTTGACTGCCTCTTATGTTTTTATCTTACCATGTTTGCAATAGGCTTTATATTTCTTATTGATTTAATAAAGTCATCTTGTTCTTTTAGAGTTGCTATTTTTACTACATAAGTTTGTAGCTGAATGCTTTCTTTATCTTCTTCATTTAAATATTTAATAATGAAAGGGTATTGCAAACATTCGCATGGCAGTAATTTTATAATGAAGTCTTTCTCTGAATTTATTCTTCCATCATTAGGATCTGAAATGCTAACACCTGTGTTACTGTCATATTTTTCCGGATAAGAATAACTGTTTTTGAATGTACATACAAGTGTATCAGAAATTATTCTATAATCGCCAATATCATACCGAACACTGTCTGAGCCCACACATTGAAATTGAAGCAGGCTTTTGCCATTTGCTGAAAGAAAAATATATCCCCAGTTGCAATCGCCAGGGAGCATATTCTCTTCATTACAATAACCTTCGTTTTTAGCTTCCACAAATTGTATGAATGTTCCGGCAAATTCTCTTTGTTCTTTATAATATGAATATGCGTTTTTAACGGGGAATTGTTCTGAATAAGATTTTAGAATGCTGTCTACTAATGATTTTACAGTCTCTTTATCTTTGTAAATAATGTATAGGTTTAAGCTATCTTTAATTATTTGCAGGGTGTTATTTCTAACTTCATTATATTGCTTAAAAGAAATCTTCTGATTCCCGATAGAAGATAGCTCAAATTGAAAGATGGCAGAAGGAATTGCCTTGAAAAGTTTCTTTTTAGTGATTTTTGATGGATTTATCTGTTGCAATGATGAATTCATTGCAGCAACATGTTGATCCATGAATAAATGATAGTTGTTGACCATCCGACCTTTTACCTCTGTTATATGATTTGTACAGCCACATAACAGAAGTGTTATTATAACAATTGATATTTTGAATATACAATTAGTTTTCATGATAGTATGAGATTGTACATATTGAATAACAATGTGTTATTCTAAAAAGTTTTCTCTCTCTTATCATAAAAGTAACTTGTTAAAGTTATTATTCATCGTTATCTCTTTCTCGATTACCTTTGTTGTGCTTATATTTATTTTCTTCTCCTTTATGACCTTTCATCTGTCCTCGATTTCCTTTCTCGTTTCTTTTTTGAAATTTATCATACTCGTCTCGGTCATTGTTCTCTTTAGATTTATATTCTTTCTCTTTGTTATTCTTATTATCCTTGTACTTTTTATTATCTCTGGCTTTTTGCTTATGATAGAAAAGAGGTTCTTCTACTAATTCATTCGGGTAATTTTTCCTATTCTTACCTACAACATTTAGATCTTTCTTAGCTTTATATTCTTTATGAGTGTTTTTCCAATAAATGGTTTCTTCTTTCATTCTTTGTTTAAAGCGATGGAATTCATCAGAACCAGGTTTTATACCATATTCTTTTGCTAAATTGCCCCAACCTTTTGTTGCACCACTATCTCTATAATCATTGAAGATTGTGTTAATTGGTTTATTTAAAAACTGGCTTAATTCTAAACCCATAACAACATCTCCCCAATTTCTGTTGAATCCATTGTATAACTCATTAAGTTTTTGTTGAGAGATACCATAGTGTTGATTATACAAACTGCAAACCTCGTCGTTGGTATAATTTTTATTATTCAACAATACATTGCCAACAAATACCATAAAATCATTGTAAGATTGTGCATGCATACTAAATGATGCAACAAATACTGTCAGTGTTAAAAATAACTTTTTCATAATCTTCTTGTTTTTAGTCATATTGAAAACAAAATATACGTTTCAAAAATAATAATATAAAAGAGCGTTCTATTTATATATTATGTTTTTTAATTTGTATAAATCTTATTATCTGGCTTTAAAAAGAAATGTAAAAAGAGCTATTTATCTTCTGTCTATATGATTACGTCTGTCGTAATGTGAATTATTATTCTGAGTATTTGGCAAAGGTTCGTTGTATGTAGTTAAGCTTGTAACGATGTTATTCTCAAACCAAACAATATAATATTGAGTTGAAGTTGTTGAACCCGCAAGCGGATCAATATATCTCCATGATTCTTCAGTTTCTTGAAATTGTCTGTCGCTAGGCTCTCCTAAAATCTTTAGAACCTCATTCTTTGTCATCCCTTGTTCTATAAGCATTATATTATGCCCGAAGTTCAGAATTTTGCATGATGATAAAACAATTGTCAAACAGAAGAATAAAATAAATTTTTTCATGATAGTTCGTTTTTAATCTATGTGTAGTTTTTGTAATCTTCTAGAATCCTGCATTTTAAGGCTTAGTTACTATTATCAAAATTTAAACGCTAAAAATGCATGACAAAATAAGTAATAATTTCTCAAATAAATAACAATTATATATAAGTATTTTTCTAGTTATTTTGTTTTAAATATGAGTTTTATAAATTACTCATTCTTAAAAATATTATTGGACTTGTTTGTTTAGTAATTTATATGAAGATGATTTGTTATTTTACAAGAGAAGTTCTGTCTTTAGATGTATCTTAATTTGTTTTTGATGTACATCTAATCATTGTTTTGATGTATATCAAAGCACTCTTTTGATGTATATCTAAATACCTCTTTGATGTACATCAAAATATAATTCTTTCTTGTTTTATTCTTTTTATCTCTTTATTCGTTAGAATCTCAAAAAAGAGTAGTTAGCGTTTAACAATAATCAATACTTGTGTGTTTTATATATAGTTTTATTAATGATTAAATAAAGAACTATGAAAAAAGTATTTTTTCTGTTGGCAGTAGCCATTTTTACTGCAATGAGTTTTGCTCAGGAACGGGAAAAAACTTTAAAGCAGTATGGATATTGGGATAATTGGTTTCTACAGTTGCAGATGGGAGGACAATATACGTTTAGTGAGTGCCAGGCTTACTCTTCTTTCTCCGGTAAGTTGAGTCCAACTGCAGCTTTAAATATAGGAAAATTCTTTTCTCCCGAAGTCGGTACTCGTTTTCAGATTGGAGGATGGACTTCGAAGAATAATATTGTTGGAGCTCTTTATAATGTTACTTATATTAATGCAAACTTAGATGTATTGTTTAATATGAGTAATATATTCAGATCATACAGAGAAAATAGAGGATTCAATCTTATAGGTATCCTAGGAGCTGGCTTTGTGCATACTTTTAAAAATCAGAATGTATATGTATCAACACAGTTCGAACCTCAGCAACATACTTTGAAATCATCGAATAGCGGCTCTATACGGTTAGGATTACAAGCAGATATTCGTCTTAGTGATGCCTGGAGTTTTAATATAGAAGCAAATGGTAATCTGCTGCGCGATGATTTTAATGGTCAGGAGAAATGGAAGACTTATAATGATGTAACTCTTAATCTCTTGGCAGGCTTTACTTATCGTTTCAAAAATAGGGGCTTTGCTCTTGTTGATCCTGTTGATCCCATTTTAATTCAGTCTTTGAATGAACGGAATAATGAGTTGCGAGGAGAAATTCAAATATTGAATAATCAGAATAAGGAACTTAGAGAACAATTGGAAGGGTACAAGGTGCGTTATGAAAATAAGCAAATTACAGAAACTGAAAAGAATACCTTTGTTGATAATGAATCTGCCTTGAAAGATACGGTGCTGATTTCTGTGATTGTTTTCCGGACTGGAAAATCTACAATTGAAACAGATCAGGAGTTTAATCTTTATACAGTAGCACAATATATGATGAAATATCGTGAAAAGCAGGTTACAATAGCAAGTTATACAGATGTAAAAGCAAGTACAGCTGATATTAATTTGCAGGTAAGTAAAAAACGTGCTGAAGCTGTTATTAAAGTGTTGAGTGAAAAATATAATATTCCTGCAAATCGCTTTACAATAATGAACTTCAGTGGCAATAAACAATCTGCACCAATTAATAATATCTGGAATAAAATAAGCATTTATACTTTTAAATAAATAAAAAAGAGCGTTGAGTATAAAATCAAGCTGGCATAGTTAATCTGAGCTAGCTTGATTTTTATTATATTTGTGTCCTGTAAAAATCGATTATGGAGAAACAAATTTATTGTTCTATTCATTCTCACATGCTGTACATCTACGGCATAAAATAATAATTATGAAATAATTCCGAAGTAAACTCGGTTTCTATTAACAACAAGATTTTCAAAGATATTTATGTATCTGGGACTTCTTAAGCTGTATTTATTTAAAAATGAAATATGAAATGAAAAATGCAACTCTACTTTTATTATTCTTCTTTTTAACTTTCTCTGGAAAAGCTGCAATTACTACCAGCAAAAAAGCTAATAATTGCAGTGCTTACCTTTTTGTCTATTTCACTGGCAATAATGGAGATGAAGAATCTGTTCGTTATGCCATTAGTGACGATGGATATAACTACAAAGCTTTGAACAACAATAAGCCAGTGATCAGTTCAAAAACTATCAGTTCTACCGGAGGGGTGCGTGATCCGCATATCTTGCGTGGGGAAGATGGAAAGACTTTTTATATGGTACTTACAGATATGGTGGCAGCTAATGGCTGGAGCTCTAACAGAGCAATGATATTGCTTAAATCTACCGATCTCATTAATTGGAAATCTAATGTAGTTAATATTCAGAAAAAGTATAAAGGACAGGAAGATCTGCTTCGGGTTTGGGCACCACAAACTATCTATGATAAAAAGGCTGGTAAGTATATGGTGTACTGGTCAATGAAGTATGGCGAAAATCCGGATGTTATTTATTATGCATATGCCAATAAAGATTTTACTGATATTGAAGGAACTCCAAAACCTTTGTTTATTCCCCAAAACAAACTGTCGTGCATTGATGGTGATATTATCTATAAAGATGGATTATATCATTTATTTTATAAAACAGAAGGACACGGCAATGGTATAAAGAAAGCAACAACTTCTTCTCTTACCTCTGGAAAATGGACAGAATCAAGTGACTATAAACAACAGACTAAAGAATCTGTAGAAGGTTCTGGTATATTTAAGCTAATCAATTCTGATAAATATATTCTCATGTATGATGTGTACATGAAAGGAAAATATCAGTTTACCGAAAGTACAGATTTAGATAACTTTAAAGTTATTGATAATAATATCTCCATGAATTTTCATCCTCGTCACGGAACTATTATTCCTATAACTAAAAAGGAAAAAGATGCTTTGATTGCAAAATGGGGTATAACGGAAAGCAAACAATCTAATCCTATAATTCCGGGATTCCATGCCGATCCTGAAGTTCTTTATTCACACAAGACAGGTAAATATTATATTTATCCAACAACAGATGGAGTGCCAGGATGGGGTGGACATTCATTTAATGTTTTCTCATCAACAAATTTGAAAGACTGGAAAGATGAAGGTACAATTATTGATGTAAAAACAGATCAGGTAAAGTGGGCTGACGGTAATGCTTGGGCACCTTGTATTGAAGAGAAACTCATTGATGGAAAATATAAATACTTCTTTTACTTTAGTGCTAATAGCAAAGAAGCAAATAGAAAGCAAATAGGTGTTGCTACGTCAGATTCTCCTACAGGACCTTTCACTGACTTGGGATATCCTATCGTTACAACATCACCTGTGGGAAAAGGTCAGCAAATTGATGTGGATGTATTCACTGATCCAAAATCGGGTAAGAGTTATCTATATTGGGGTAATGGTTATATGGCAGTAGCCGAGCTTAACGATGATATGACATCACTCAAAGAAGGTACTACAAAAGTATTAACTCCTCAAGGTGGAACATTGGAGAATTATGCTTTTCGTGAAGCTTCTTACGTATTCTATAGAAATGGACTCTATTATTTCCTTTGGTCGGTTGATGATACAGGTTCACCAAATTATCACGTAGCGTATGGAACCAGCACTTCGCCTACTGGTCCGATAGAGGTGGCTAAAGATCCTATCGTTTTAATACAAGATGCAAAGAACGAGATCTATGGTCCGGCACATAATTCAATTTTAAATATTCCTGGAAGTGACGAATGGTATATTGTTTATCATCGTATCAACAAGAATTATCTGAATAAAGAAAATGGACCTGGATACCATCGTGAAGTTTGTATTGATAGGCTCATGTTTAATGAAGACGGAACAATAAAGCGTGTAATACCTACTAATTAAGATAGCAAATAAACTTTATTAGGTCTGCTATAAGATATAAAAGAGCCAAACTTGTAAAAGTTTGGCTCTTTTTTTTGAAATACTTATTTGGCGGAATTTTAAAATCAAAAATAAAATATAAAATCAATTAATGAAAAAGGAGTAATCTCACGACCACTCCTTTCTATAAATTTAATCTATTAATCCGTTATCCCTAAATAATCTATACCCTAAAACACCTAAAGTTTATTTTAATATTTGAATTCTATTTTATACACTAATGTCTGTTTAATAATATAAGATAATGCCCTTTAAATAGAGACTTACTATTTGTTTGTTTCAATGATTGCAAAAGTATTATATGTTATTTGTTTTAAAAATGGAATACAATACATTTATATTAAAGAATATTCATTTTGAAAAATATAGCTATTTAACCATATAGCATATTTTACTCATTAATGTTTAATAATTGATTTGATTCAGTCTGCCTCTAGTCGTTTCGGGAAATTTATAACTGCAATTATGGCATTGATTCAAATACTAATAAAGACTGTGCTGTTTTATTAAGTACTTGCTGTTCAATAACAAAACACTTACTCAAATGTGAATGAATCTTTTTTTTAGTATAATATTTCATCTCTGTGTACTATATTCTATTGTATAATGCAGGGTAGTGATTTACTTTTGTTGAAAGATAACTTACTTTGTTAATGAATATAAGAATTATGAAATCTGCACATCTACTTTTTTGCGGAGTCTTATTATGTGTTGCTGGAAATTTGCATGCACAAGATCCCCGTGAACGCAATTATTATTATGAGATATTGCAACCCAGTCATGAACCAAAACCAGCAGTGAATGGTTTTGCAACTAATAAAATCAAGGAAAGCCTCAATCGTGGGCTGACTGCAGTTCCGACTACTGATGGTAAAGGTGTTTATCTTAGTTGGCGACTTTTGGAACAAGATGGAAATGATGTGTCTTTTCATCTTTATCGTAATTTAAATGGAAAAATTCAGCGATTAACAAAGAAGCCATTAACTGCTACTTGTGATTTTACAGACAAGACCTTTACTGTGGGAAAAGCTCAATATTGGATTAGTGTTCTGGATAGAAATGGAAAAGAAAAATCATTATCAGATAAACTGGATGTGAATTTTGCTTCTTTGAAGAATTATCATTCAATTAAACTTAACCGTTCTGTGAAAGTTGGGAAAGTTGCAGTTGCCGATCTGAATGGAGATGGAACTTACGATTACATAATCCGTACACCAGATATGAACGTTGACCCGGGTATGCCTGGAAATCTGGATGGGAAAACATTTCAGATTGAAGCTTACCTGAACGATGGTACTTTTTTATGGTCTAAAGATTTAGGGCAAGGCATAGAACCGGGTATTTGGTATTCACCATTTGTAGCTTACGATTTTAATGGCGATGGAAAAGCTGAGATTGCTCTAAAAACAGCACCGGATAATGCTAAGCGAAACGAAAAGGGACGTATTGATTCAGGAGAGGAATATTTGAGCCTTCTTGATGGTATGACCGGAAAAGAGATAACAAGAGTAGATTGGCCGGAAAGAAATTTTAGCTATGGTAACTTAGTTCGCCAGAATCGCAACCAGGTAGGAATGGCTTTTCTGGATGGTAAAACACCTTATATCCTGGCTTGTCGTGGCACGTATAAACTAATGGTGGTGGATGCATGGCAACTTAATGGCAATAAGCTTGAACGTGCATGGCGCTGGAATGGGGATGAAGAAAATCCGGTAGTGCGTAGCATGGGATCTCATAATATGGTTTGCGGTGATGTTGATGGAGATGGACGTGATGAAATATTATTAGGTTCCTGCATGCTTGATGATAATGGAACTTTATTGTGGTCGGCCGGTTTGGGACATCCGGACAAATGTTATTTAACTGATATTGATCCTAACCGACCTGGAATGGAAGTCTTTCTTGCTTTGGAACCTTGGCAAGACAATGGCAGAGGTGTTTGTGTAGTAGATGCTAAAACCGGAAAACAGGTATGGAACATCGGACATAAAACATTTCATGTTGGCGATGGAATGGTTGCTGATATTGATCCTGCTCATAAAGGTTTGGAATGCTTTGCCTCTGAAGATAAAAAAGGAGGAAGCAGTGACAAATACTTATTATCTGCTGATGGTAAATCTTTGGGTAAAAATGAAGATGTTCCTTCATGTCGCAACTGGATATGGTGGAATGCAGACCTTGCCAGAGAAACATTTAAAGGTGACGATAACCGCTGGGGAGCAAGTTCTTCTTCTAATGGCAAATCTTTAAGTGTTACAGAATGGAAAGGCAAAACTCTTACTGAAGGTATAGAAGGCGATATTCAACTGATTGGAGATTTATATGGTGACTGGCGTGAAGAGGTCGTTACCTCATTACCGGGTGAACTTCGTATATATACAACTAATATACCGGCAAAAGATCGTAGAATCACTTTGATGCAGGATGCCGTTTACCGTAGTTATGTTGCACATCGTTCTATGGGTTATCCGCAAGCACCTGTGCCTTCATATTATTTAGGTGAATAGTTTAATAGTTACTTTAGAATGAAAAATAGATTATTTTGGATTTTCGGTTTTTGTTTGGTTCCTTTTATTTCATCAGCTCAAACTAAACAGTTGTCGGCTTTAAATGCCCGACAATTTAATAAATTCTGGAGTGTGGAATCTGAGTCACCAGATTACAAAATAACTTTTCGAGGCGATACTGTTGAAATTCTTTCACCGAAAGGACTTACTCTGTGGCGCAAGGAAAAGATGAATGGTGAAACTACCATAGAATATGACGCTTGTGTAATGGATGAAGGTAAAAAAGGAGATCGGTTGAGCGACCTGAATTGTTTCTGGATGGCATCCGATCCTAAATACCCAAATGATATCCTGAAAAGAAAGAGCTGGCGTAATGGTATCTTTATGAATTGCTATTCTTTGCAGCTCTACTATTTGGGATATGGGGGAAATAGTAATTCAACAACACGTTTCCGCCGATATAATGGAGATGAACGGGGTATAAAGGATAAAGCTTTTCAACCGGCCATTTTGCGTGAATATACCGATAGCGAACATTTGCTTAAACCTAATAAATGGTATCATATTAAAATTATGAGCAAAGGCAATAAGGTGAGCTATTATATGAATGGCAAACGTTTGGTTGACTTCCGTGATGCTAATCCACTAACCTCTGGCTGGTTTGGTTTCCGTACAACTTTATCCCGTACTCGTATTACAAATTTCCAGTATACTTGCAGTAATGTCGAAAAGGAACCTGTCAGTTTGAAGTGGATAGGCGATGTGCCGTCAATTAATACTCCGGTAAGCTTTGGAGTTCCATTTACCCAAGGTAGTCTCACTCAGAATAGAACTGTCGCTCTTTTTTCAGCTGATGGAAAACAGCTTTCTACAGATATGTGGCCATTGGCTTATTGGCCTGATGGTTCAATAAAGTGGGGTGGGGTATCGGCTGTAATACCTGCTTCAACTAATCAGTTAAAGCTGCAGATTAATGAAGCATCAAAGAAAAAGGCTGAGTTAATGCCTGTTGTTAGTAAAAACAATACTTTTGAGGTAAATACAGGTATAATTAAGGCTGTATTTCCTAAGACTGGTGAATATTTATTAGACGGTCTTTGGTATGGCGATGTTAAGGTAGGAGGTAGAGCTTATTTGATTTGCCAGACACAGGATAAACCTTTGGCCGAAAATACAGATCAGATTCATTTTACCAACTATCAGAGTGAAATAAAGAAGGTTGAAATTGAACAGAATGGTGCTGTACGCATAGTTGTGAAGATAGAAGGAGTGCATAAAACAATAGGCCGTGAATTGTTGCCTTTTACTATTCGTTTTTATCTATATAAAGGTAGTGATCAGATAAAGATGGTACATACCTTTGTTTATGACGGTGATCAGAATAAAGATTATATTCACTCTCTTGGTATACGCTTTGAAGTACCCATGCGTGAAGCCGTTTATAACCGTCATATAGCATTTTCGGGAGCTGAAGATGGAGTATGGAGTGAACCGGTACAACCTTTAGTTGGAAGACGTGTTCTGACTTTAAATGGAGATAATACTCTTCAGCAACAACAGATGGAAGGCAAACGTATCCCTGAATATGAAAAGTTTGATGCTGAGAACCGCGATTTGCTTGATAAGTGGGCATCATGGGACGGCTTTCGTTTGTCTCAATTAAATGCTGATGCTTTTAGTATCCGTAAACGTGCTACAGATGATAATCCCTGGATAGGTACTTTCTCTGGAACCCGTTCCAATGGATATGTATTTGCAGGAGATGTCAGTGGTGGGCTAGGAGTTTGTCTGCACGATTTCTGGCAGTCTTACCCATCTTCTCTCGAGGTTGATAATGCACGAAAAGATACAGCAGCAATCACTATGTGGTTATGGAGTCCTGAAGCAGAAGCTATGGACTTGCGTCACTACGATAAAGTAGCTCATGATTTGAATGCTAGTTACGAAGATGTGCAGGAAGGATTAAGTACACCTTATGGTATAGCACGTACACATACACTGACAATTGTTCCTCAACTGGCATATCCCGGTAAAGCAGGTATTGCAAAAATAGCAAAAGCTCTGTCGGCAGATTCGCCTTTAATGTGTTCTCCTGAGTACTTGCAACGACAAGAAGCTTTTGGAGTATGGAGTTTGCCCGATAATAGTACTCCTTTCCGTGCTAAAATTGAAGATAGATTGAATGGGTATATTAACTTTTACCAAAAAACTATAGAACAGAATAAATGGTATGGCTTCTGGAATTACGGAGATGTAATGCATGCTTACGATCCTGTTCGGCATGAATGGCGGTATGATGTAGGAGGATTTGCCTGGGATAATACAGAATTAGGCTCGAATATGTGGTTATGGTATAATTTCCTGCGTACCGGACGTGCTGATATCTGGAAGATGGCTAAAGCAATGACACGTCATACTGCTGAAGTTGATGTTTATCATATAGGAGAAAACGCAGGATTAGGAAGTCGTCATAATGTAAGCCATTGGGGATGCGGTGCGAAGGAAGCGCGTATTAGTCAGGCTGCTTGGAATCGTTTTTATTACTATCTCACAACCGACGAACGTTGTGGCGATTTGATGAAAGAAGTTAAAGATGCAGAACAGAAACTTTATACCCTTGACCCTATGCGTTTGGCAGAACCTCGTAGTCTTTATCCTTGTACTGCTCCAGCTCGTTTGCGAATCGGTCCTGATTGGTTGGCGTATGCAGGCAATTGGATGACAGAGTGGGAGCGTACGCGCAATACTACTTATCGGGATAAGATTCTTACCGGAATGAAAAGTATTGCATCTTTAAAGCATGGACTGTTTACCGGACCGAAAGCTTTAGGGTTTGATCCTGCTACAGGAATGATAACCTATGAAGGTGACTCGGCAATGCAAAATACAAATCATCTGATGACTATAATGGGTGGCTTTGAGATTATGAATGAATTACAAAGAATGGTAAATGTGCCGGAATGGAATAAGGTATGGCTGGATCATGCTGCAAATTATAAGAAAAAAGCAGCAGAGATCAGTAATAATCGTTTCCGTATTTCCCGATTGTTAGGTTATGCTGCTTATAATATGCAGAAGCCAGAAATGGGTAAAGAGGCCTGGAATGATTTATTGCGTTGGGGTAAAAACAAAACATTACCACCTCTCAAAACTTCTCGTATCTTGCCACCGGAAGTGTTTGCTCCAATTGATGAGATTCCATTTGTGAGTACTAATGATGTAGCCACATGGAGTTTGGATGCCATTTATTTGTTAGAGACTTGCCCGTTTGATGAATGAGACGAATAGCACATCTCTCATAAAAATTAAAAATCTCAAAATAATCTAGCAGTCTAGCGGGGAGCATTTAACCTGCTGACTGTTAGTTTTATATAGGTGCTAGATATACCTCATAAAGTCTAGCGTTAGTCTAGCAGTCTAGCGCTTTGTTTCGTCCAAGAATGAGGAGGATTGGGTAAAAATAAAAATCGCAAATAACTAATAATAAGCTATTTGCGATTTTGCTTTGTGATTCCGAAGCGATTCGAACGCTTGACCCACGCCTTAGAAGGGCGTTGCTCTATCCAGCTGAGCTACGGAACCATCCTTAATTGCGCTGCAAAGGTAAGGCTTTTTGTGAAATATCAAAAGGTTTTGGATACTTTTTTTCGTTTAAGGTGCATTATTTTTTTTAGGTTTGATCGATATTCCAGCAATAATTAAGGCTAAATGAAGCCTAAAATAGCTGTCAATAAATTAGTTAGCTGCTTATTGTTTCTCTGTTTTATGCCTAAGAAAAAAAATCATTTTTTGAGTTCTTTTTCTATCTTCAAATAGTCTAATTTCTTAGATTTTCTTTAATTCGGTCATATCTAGTAGAAGCATATAAAATAAAAAGCAGATTATTCCAATTATAATTTAGGAATAACCTGCTAATATTAATTTTTGCTTGGTTAGCTATTAGTCCTCATCGTTTTCATCATTATCTTTTTTATTTGCTTTCTTAAATGCTTTGTGTTGGAATGCATCAAGATTCAGAACTCTTTTAAAGAATTTCTCATAAATTTCTTTATTTGAATTCTCGCTAATAATTATCTTGCCATTAGTAAGTGAAGCTTTATCAAGGTCGGCTTCTGTGATTCTGCCATTGCTTATTGCATTAGACAGGTCTAACTGGAATAATGCAGTGTAATCTGCTGCAGTGTTTAACTGAACGCTGTCTTTTGCAGAAGCTTTAAACTTCAGGTCTTTGTTTACAATAAAAGCAATAGGAGTAGTTCCTAAAGCATTAGTATAAATACCTGCAAGATAGAATACAGGAGCAGTACCGGCATCTTTTTTGTCCGATTGAATCTGAATAGATATTTTGTCGTATAATCCAGCCGGAAGAGTTACGTCACCAAGCAATGAATTTGCACTAAACAAATCAGCTAATTTCGAGTTTTTAAATTTCAGATCCATGCTGAATTCTGTAGCCAATGTATCACCTTGCTCTTTTGTAGCTGTAAGATGAACTCTGGAAACATACATCTGGCAAGTGTCCCATTTCAGTGTACCTGTTGTCAAAGCTTTGGTACCAATGCCGAATGAATAAGTGTTGTTTACTGCCTGAAGCTGAACTCCAAGTGACTTGCTTCCACTTTCAATCATAATCTCAGAATCATTTTTTTGGCATGAGGAAAGCGAGAATCCTGCAGCTGCCAGCATTAGCACGAAAATTTTTAAGGTTTTCATAAAAATAAATTTGTTTAGTTAAGAATTACACATTTAAGCCTGATGTCTATTGAAGTTATATTTAATTAACTTAACATTAGTTTACAGCTTTTTAATTATTGCAAAAATAGGATTAATTCTTAAAAAACAAAATATTTATTAAAACTTTATTTACTTCTTACACAGTGCTTTAAAGTCGCAAAACTCGCATTTATTTACGAACTTAGTCTGGTTGAATGGCTGTTCGGAATTGAATATATCCGATAGCAATTGGGTTAGCAATTCTCTGAACTCTTCTTCGTATGGAGTAAAATCTTCCACAAAAGTTTTATTGTTCCGCAGACCAATTTCTATGTATGGTTTGTAATCTGCCGATGCTGCCTGATGAATATAGAGTAGAGAAGGAGCTACTTTCTGTTTCTGCTGGCGAGTCATTATGGCAGCGTAGAGAAATGTCTGGAAAATATAGTTGGGACGATTCTCTGCCGGAGTGAATAATGCAACAATATCTGCAGCGGCTTTCGGAAAACCACCGGTTTTGTAATCTACAATTCTTAGAGTGCCGTCTTTGCTGTCCATACGGTCAATGGTTCCTCCTATTCTTGAAAGGATCTCTCCCTTGGCTGTTGGAATTGTGATATCTTCACTCACCTTTTTCTCCATATCTACCAGGGTAAATGGAGTGTACTCTTTGTCGTTGCGTAGCAGCTGACGAATGTATGAAGCTATAACTTTAGAGTTTACCAACTGTACGCCGTTGTATTCCGGTTTCTCGTCAAGAGGTACTTGGAAGAATTCCTCTTTGAATGCCCTGTCTACATATCCCTGAAGCTTCACATCGTTATGAAGTAGCTGTTCTATCTGTTCTTTATTTACCAAATTACCGTGCGCTTTGAAATCACCATATATAAGTTCAGCCGAACGATGGAAGATGGTTCCGAACATGGCTGAATCTATCTCCGAACTTACTTCTGGTTTTGGTTTCAGTTTGGCAACATAAGTATAGTAGAATTTTAGCTGGCAGTCCATATAAGTGTTTAGTGCAGAAGGAGAGAATTGTGCCCTCTTGTTGCATCGCACATCATAAAAGTTCTGCAAACGTTTCATTACCTCTGGCGTTTTTTCGATGATAATTTCTTTCGCAGTTTGTGGAGATTGTCCTGCTTCCAGATATTCGCGGGAAATTTCATGCGGCCATTCAATAAGGAATTGCAGCATGAAGCGCGACCATTCGCCACGGTTTAGTCCGTCTGATGCTGTGTTGTACATCAATGTTATGTTCTCGGCACGTTGCATCAGTCGATAGAAATAGTATGCATATACCGCATTCTTGTGCTCAATGGTGGTCATCCCGAATGCTTTGCGCAGATTATATGGGATAAATGATGAATCGCCGCTACCCTTAGGCAGCTGTCCTTCGTTTAGCGACATCATCACCAGATTTTTAAAGTCGAGGTTACGGGTTTCAAGCACACCCATTACCTGCATACCGATGGCCGGTTCTCCGTGGAAGGGGATGTTTGAAGCAGACAAAACCTTGTTCAGTAAACGTTTGAAGGTTCCTGTCTGAACAATCAAATCGCCTTTGTCGATCATACTGCCAAGGCGGTTGATTAGCGTATATGCTTTAAAGAGTGATTCACGATAAAGCTGATTAAATACATCATCGCTCTTTTTTTCCTTGTCGTATATGGTAGCAACTTCTTTGAGCGCATCGGAAAGATAACGGCACAAATCCATATTACTTAGTTGTGGAGTGAAAAGCATTCCCAGAAAATCGTCTTGTTTTAGCTCGGAAGGTAGAGGATAAAAACGATTCTTTTCAGTAAGATCCTTTTCTAGCTCATTGGCTTTGGACGACAGCTGGCGAGTATATGGGTGTTTCAGTACGGCCTGAACGGCTGCGTAGGCATATCTTCCGGTGTCTGTTCGGAAACCTTCGGTCTGCAGTTCCAGCAGAGCGGTGATAAAACTGTGCACGGGAGTCTGAGCCAAAGGAAATCCCATGGTTATATTTACATGCTGCACGCTATCGGGTATGGAATGTAGCACGGGGAGTAGCAGTGCTTCGTTGCAAAGAACCACAGCACTTTCCGATTCTTTTCCGGTAACATTACCGCGAATCCATTCCGGCAGGAAGCGCGCCTGAGCATTTTCGGTAGAGGATGCAACAAAGCGCACCTTCTTTGGCTGAATCATTTTATTGAAAGTCACTCCGCTAAGAGCAGAAGGAAACTCTTTCAGGTTACGGCGGATGAATTCTCCCGCTTCATGATTCTTCTCATTGGTGTAGAATTCATCGAAATCCCAATAGAAAAGAGCTTTTCCGGCGTCGCGAAGTAACTGGAAGAACTTTGTCTCTACCTTATTCAGCACGTTGAATCCCACAAACACATAAGTATCATATTTCATTTGAGACGCATCAAGCTGCTCGATTACCGAACGGTAGAGCATCCCTTCGTAGGCAATATTCTGATTAGCCAGTTCTTCTTTATATCGGTGATAGATGTTTCCGAGCACGTCCCACAGAGAGATAAATTTTTCTTTCAAGGCAGTACGCTTCTCGATGGAGAAGTTCTGAAAAAACTGACGGATGGCTGCTTCCTGATCCTCATTAAGAAAATCGAAATCGTCCATTATATTCTTTAAGTCCTGCAGGTTGCTGAATAACTTATCTGCATCCACCAGATTCTTATCAGCATCGTCAAAGTCGCTAATAAGCAATTCTCCCCAGAAATAGAAATCGTCCAGCGTTTCCTCGCTCTTAGTCTCTTCCCGAAATATTTTATAAAGTTCGCAAACAAGCTTAATGGAGTCGCCAAGCTTCAAAGGATTCTCGCTTGTTTGCGCCGATAACTGCTGAAACAGTTCGCTAATGCTGAGATAAGCCGGCGACCAAATGGGACGGTTTGCTTCTTCGGCGAGGTGCTCATTGAAAAATAATCCGGCGCGCTTGTTAGGGAAAATAACTGCTACGCGGGAAAGATCTGCTCCATGCCTTTTATATAAGTCTTTTGCGACGATACTTAAGAATGTTTCCATTGTTTGCTTCTTTATTTGATCTACACTATTTTTATTTAAAGTGTAGACTATTTTGTTATAAGGTGTAGACCTTATTTTGTTTTGCTCTACTATTATTTATGAATGTCCGGTGTAATCTTTGCTTAGCTTTCACCGGTCTTGTTCTTTGTTATTCTATTCTCTTTGTTAAATCTTCCTTGTGCGGAAGCTGGGGGATTCGAACCCCAGAAAAATGTTCGTGAATAGTGCGGATTTTTACTCCGCTTTTATCACAATTTTATTAAGATTTACCCAACCTTTTCCAGTTCCCCATCATACACATACCAAAGGTATCCGATGATGTTCTTATAACCCATTTCAGCGAGTAAGGAGATATATCCTTTTACTTGCTCGTTATATTTCTTGTTCTTCTTACCAAATTTGAAATCTACCACCACAACCTCGTCGTCATTCATCATAACACGGTCGGGGCGGCGCACTTCTAGCGTACCTTTTTCCTTGTAGATAATGGCACATTCGTTGAATAACCGGTAAGTGCCCGAGTACCATTCCTGAACCATGGGGTGAGAGAGAGCTTTCTCTGCTGTTTTGCGAATCTCTTTCTCCGTTTTGCTGTCGGGTATAACTCCTTCAAAGAGCAATCGCTCAATGGCGGGCTGCACATCTTCCTTTGTTTCAATAGCCGAGAACAGTGTGTGGAGCAGTTGTCCCTGGTTGATATATTTGCTGTCGCCCTCGCCCGTATCGTCTCCTTTGATGAAGTCTGCCGATCGGTTCGACTGCCGGAACTCGATATTGTGCAAGTGCGACTCGATCTGTACCGGAACACTGCTGGGGGGAGTAGTAAGCTTGTTGGTGGTAGCTTTTTGCTCCTTGACTTCCGACGGACAAAGTGTGCCGAATTCGTAAGGCGAGTCTTCGTCCCATTCTATGGATTCTGCTACAGCGACCGACCGTAATGCTCTGCCCAGCAATTCGGATACGGTATTCTTCAGATCTTTCTTTCCCCATACAATCAGATTCGTTTCCGCACGGGTAAAGGCTACATAAAGCAGGTTCAGGTTATCTACCCAAAGCTGAAGGCGTTCGTTCAGGTAATCTTCTTTATAAATAGATTCCGCCATAGCCGAAGAATAGTTCACCGGAACCAGATCGAGCTCGTTGAATGGCGGTACGGTGGGTGAGCACCACACCAGCTGATTATTCGTTTCGTTCTCCAGTTTCCAGTCGCAGAACGGAAGCAGCACGGTGTGAAACTCCAATCCTTTGGATTTATGGATAGACATGATTCGTATCCCTTCAATTTCGCCAGACGGAATAGTCTTGCTGCACAGACGTTCTTCCCAGAAAGTAATGAAAGAATCTGGGTCGGACGAATTGTTTTGCAGGTATTCCACTACCGCATCGTAGAACGAGAACAGGTAAGCATCCTGATTCTCTATCTTTTCCATCTCGAAAATGCGGAACAGCTCTTCTATCAGTTCGTAAAGAGGCATCAAAGGCAACGCTTCTCTTCCGGATACGAATTCCGAAGGCAGGTAACTGTCTATCTCGCTAAGCAGCAACGTATTCAGATCCACTCCTTGTTTTAAAACTTCATTCTGATAAGAAGCCGCCAGTTGTGCTTTCGCGATGGTATTATCCGGATTGGAAAGATAGCGCAGTGCATCAAGAATCATGCATATAGCCAGAGAAGCATCCAGTCGGAAAGCCTCATCGGACACAATGCGATAGGGGAGATTCTCCTCAAAGAAGCTTGCTATCTGAGGGATAGTCTTGTTCTTCCGCACAAGAATGGTAATATCATTTAGTTTCACACCTTGCTCTATGAGGTCGTTCACCTCTTCGGCAAGAGACTCCATGGTGTATTGCACGTAATCTTTTCTCTCCTCCGGCGGAGTATCTTTATCATCGCCGGCGAGGAAGGAGATTTTTACGTAACCCTTATCTTCTTTCTTGGGAGATTCCTGCTTAACATCGCAATATGCATCCTTCAAGCTGAAGCATTCTTCGTTCTGCTGTTCATAATAAACATCGCACAGATAGTTACATGCTGCGGTAAACAGACTATTGTTGAACCGGATTATGTTCGCTTCACTACGGCGATTGGTTGTCAGTGTCTTCACACGAACCGGAAAACTATCCATCTTATCACGCAATCCGTTCAGAATACCCCAGTCGCCGTTACGCCAGCGGTAAATAGACTGCTTAACATCTCCCACGATGAGGCTGTCTGATCCTTGAGAAAGACCTTCGAGCAACAATAACTTGAAATTATCCCACTGCATACGCGAAGTATCCTGGAATTCGTCAATCATCACATTGCGAATGCTTGTCCCAATCTTCTCAAAGACGAAAGATGAATCACCGTCCTGCACCAACCTATGAAGCAAAGCATTGGTATCCGATAGCAAGAAACGGTTATTTTCCTTATTAAGAGAACGCACTTCCTCGTCAATGTTTGCCAAAAGTCGCACTTTATTTACGTGTTGCAAGGAGAGGCGGCAAGAATTCACAATGGTACTATTCTTTACGCGATACTCTTCTGCTGCCTGTAATAATGGAATAAGCTCTTCGTGAGCCAGTTCAATAATAAGATTTTTTTGGGGTGAAGTTTTGGTTGCCCAGTTATCCTCGCTCTCCAAACACTTCTCTACAGTAATGTTACGCACATCATTGCTCAAAACACCATTATTAATCTTATTGAAATAGCTGCCAATTCCTCGCGCACCGTTCTTTAAGTCGAGAGGGGTAAGCCCATGCTCTTCGAGTAATCCGTTAAACTGATCGGCAAATCCTTTCATCTGATCCAAAGCTTCCTCTTGTATAGCCTGAAGCTCTTTTTTGTAATTCCCTATATAATTAGGATTTTTTAGTTTGGCCCGCAGACCACTTCCTTTTTCAATATATCCTTCATCGAAAATATTTCGTCCGAAGTTCTTTACTTCACCAGAAACATTCCAACGCTTATCGTCTTTTATACGTTCATCAATATAATCGAGCAGCCATGCAAGTACTTCCGAAGTGGGTTTAAGCTTTTCAATCATTGAATCGACAGCGTCGCTAAGCACTTCTGTATTGTTTAGTTCAATATTCAGATTCGGACTAAGTTCCAGCTCCCGTGCCAGATTGCGCATAACCGACTGAAAGAACGAGTCGATAGTCTCAACCCTGAACCGGCTATAGTCGTGAATCATATAGTTAAGTGCCGTACCTGCTGCTTTTCTCACTTCAGCCTCGGGCAGATTCAGTTCTGTGCAAACCTTATCAAGGTAAGCGGCAGAATCTTTATCGGCAGTCCATATTCCGTAAAGCTGGCTCAGGATACGTTCTTTCATTTCAGAAGTAGCCTTATTGGTAAATGTAACTGCAAGAATCTGCTGATAAGCCCTTGGATTTTGTATCAGCAATTTAATGTATTCCACCGCCAGGGTAAACGTTTTACCCGATCCGGCAGAGGCTTTATATACTAGTAGTTCTGGTGAAACACTCATTGTAAATGTTTTTGTTTATGCAAATATTAAAAAATAGTGCAGCATTTAAGAACAAAAATACGACTAAAATAAAATAAATACGAATAAATTAGAACAAATACGACCAAATAAGAATACTAAAAAATATAAATGCTTGACATTTAGTGCTATGAAAAGTCTAAATGCTCTAATTTAGTGTAACATTAGAATTGAGTAATATTGAGACTACTTGTAATATGTTATGGTAGTATTCGTATGATTTGAATAATAAAATCCTATCAATGAAGATGAGCTCGCTGAAAAAGAAAGAAGGACTTTAATCAGACATACGTTTTATCTGGTTAAAATCCTTCGAAAGATTAAGAAAATATCTTTAAAACTCTAAATGGCCTTTAGAGATTTTAATCTTGCTTATCCCTGAATATCCTGATACATAAATCGTTTGATGCTCTTCTTTGCTGTTTTTTCAAATTCTTCGGGATGCAGTTTTACCTTGCCAATCTGAGAATAACCCGGTAACTGCTGATTCAATGAAGCACGATTGGTTTCCATCGCTTTTTCAATATCCTCGTTGCTTAGTCCGTTTGCAAAAGCATCATCGTAATCAGGATATATTAATGCCACAAGCTTTTCATTTTGCATCACAATAATTGATTCTGAAACATATGGCATATTATTAAGTACAGATTCAATTTCTTCAGGATAGATATTTTGTCCGGAAGCATTCATAAGTAGATTCTTGCAGCGTCCCTTAATGCTAATGTTACCTTCTTTGTCCATCACAGCCATATCACCTGTGTGTAACCATCCATTCTCGTCGATAACACCTTTTGTGGCCTCTTCATTTTTATAATATCCCAGCATCATATTCTCACCTTTGCAAATAAGTTCGCCGGGAGTGCTTTCCGGATTTTCAGATACAACGGCAACTTCCATACGCGAAGCAGCTTTTCCGCAGCACTTTTGCTTTAAGTCCGACCAATGACTGGATGCAATGATCGGAGCGCATTCCGTCATACCGTATGCAATGGTATATGGGAAATTAATTGTTCTCAGTAAAGATTCAATTCCTCCGTTCAGAGGTGCACCGCCAATGATTATTTCGTCAAAGTTACCGCCAAAGGCATCCATAGCTTCCTGTCTGATAGATGCTTTAAGCTTCTCATTTACGATAGGAACCTGAAGCAGTATTTTGTTTACTCTATTATCAAATCTTGGAAGAATGTTTTTCTTTATGATCTTTTCTACGATAAGTGGCACACAAGAAATCAGTTTTGGTTTAATTTCCGAGAATGATTGCGCTATAATCTTAGGTGAAGGCATGCGGGTAAGGTAATATACGTGCGCTCCGGCACAAATACCATAAAGGAAATCGTATACCATTCCGAAAATATGTCCCATTGGCAGAATTCCTACCAAATTATCTCCCGGACCAATCGGGTGCTTTTCCCAGCAATACTCCACGTTTGAAGTAAGACTGCGGTATGGCAGCATTACTCCCTTTGAGAAACCTGTTGTACCTGATGTATAATTGATTACAGCAAGCTCTTCGGGACTGTCTTTTCTATAAGATATATCGTGTGGACGGAAGTTGCACGGATATTTTTTGCCGTAAAGGGCGTTAAGATGCTCGTGCGCATAGCTTAATTTCTCAGAGCGTGAAACAACAAGTTCAAATGTGTTGAGCACGATAATACCTTCCAGATTAGGCATAAGCTCTTCATTCAGATTTTCCCATACCTGATCGCCCACAAACATAAAGCGAGCTTCGGAATGGTTAACTATATTGTGTATATTGTCTGCCTTGAATTCGTGAAGAACTGGAACGGCAACGCCTCCATAAGTGATTGTTGCCAGTACGGCCACTGCCCAAAAGGAACTGTTTCTGCCGCATACGGCAACTTTATCTCCCTTTTTTATACCGGCTTCTTCAAATAGAAGATGAATTTTTGCTATTTTTCTTGCTACGTCTTTATATTGAAATGTCTCTCCGTTGTAGTCTGTCAGGGCATTTGAATCCCAGTTTTTGATAATGCTTTGCTCTATATATTTTATAAAGCAGTCTTGTTGTTTCATAAATCTAGTTGCACAAATGATTGGTTTCTGTGCAAATGTAAGCAGCAGAGCCTTTATAAGGAAAAAAACTAATAAGTTTTAGGGTAAATTAACGAGAATAAGAAACTCAATGAAACTTACCGGATATATGTTCTATATCTATCCTTATCACCTGAATTCGTGTAATTGCCTGATTGATATATTTTTCCCCGGTTTCCATGTGCTCTGGAGAGTATTTTTTAACCAGTAACAGCATGGCGCGGCGAATTTCATCTTCGGAAGATACAAAGGTGGCTTTACCAAACGCAATGATACTTTGATAAGAAGTGGTGAATTCCCTGGAAATTACTTCAGATTTTCCAACTACGCAAAAGCTCACTTTATTATTTTCTGCCAGACTACGAAGCTTTTCTCCCTCAACCGCGCAATGAAAATAGAGGTGGTTATCTTCAAGTACATAGTTTAGTGGTACACCATACCCGTAATTGTTTTGTCCGCACATTGATAAAATACCGTATGATCCGTTTTCAAGAACTTCTTTTGCTTGTTGAGAATCCATTTCTCTCTCTTTTCTTCTTATTTCTGCAAACATCTTTTTTTGTTTTTAGTTTGACAAAAGTAAATATATAAAGTATTAGAACAAATATCCCGATACTTAAAAAAGCATCGGGATATACAAAAACTGGTTAGGGGATAAAATTGTTTTATATAATAAAAAAGAATTTTTATGCAAGGAATGCTGCGATATCTTCGTCGGCAGTACTGATTCCACCAATTCCAAAGTTTTCTACCAACACATTTGTTACGTTTGGAGAAAGGAATGCAGGAAGAGTAGGACCAAGGTGAATCTTTTTCACTCCTAAATGAAGCAGTGCAAGCAATACGATAACTGCCTTCTGTTCGTACCATGCGATGTTGTAAATGATAGGAAGATCGTTTATATCTTCAAGTTCAAATACTTCTTTCAACTTCATTGCGATTACAGCCAGTGAGTAACTGTCGTTACATTGTCCGGCATCGAGTACGCGAGGAATTCCGTTGATATCGCCCAGAGGAAGTTTATTATAACGATACTTAGCACAACCGGCAGTAAGGATCACTGTATCTTTAGGCAATTTTTCTGCAAACTCGGTATAGTAGCTGCGACTCTTCATTCTTCCGTCGCAACCTGCCATTACAAAGAATTTGCTGATAGCTCCACTCTTAACGGCATCCACAACTTTATCTGCCAAAGCAAGAACCTGAGCGTGTGCAAATCCACCCACAATCTTTCCACTCTCAATTTCTGTAGGTGGCTGACAGGTTTTAGCGTGTGCAATAATTGCAGAGAAATCTTTTGGCTGACCATTTATACGTGCCGGAATGTGAGTAGCTCCTTCAAGGCCGCTGGCTCCTGTTGTATAAATACGGTCTTTGTATGTAGCATTCTTAGTAGGAGGTACAATACAGTTGGTTGTAAAGAGAACCGGACCGTTGAAAGTTTCGAATTCTTCTTTTTGTTTCCACCATGCATTACCATAGTTACCTACAAGGTGCTTGTATTTCTTCAATTCAGGATAGTAGTGTGCAGGAAGCATTTCGCTGTGAGTGTACACATCAACACCTGTTCCTTCAGTTTGTTGAAGAAGTTCTTCAAGATCTTTGAGGTCGTGTCCGCTGATAAGGATACCAGGATTTTTACCTACGCCGATGTTTACTTCAGATAACTCAGGATTTCCGTAGTGACCGGTGTTGGCTGCATCAAGTTGTGCCATAGCTGTAACACCATATTTACCTGTTTCAAGAGTTAATGCGATTAACTCGTTTGCACTAATATCGTTTCTTGTGATTTCTGCAAGGGCATGTTGCATGAACGCAAAGAGGTCTGCATTTTCATTGTCCAGATTCCATGCATGTTCCACATAAGCAGCCATACCTTTAATACCATAATGTACAAGTTCTTTCAGAGAACGGATGTCTTCATCCTGATTACGAAGTACACCTACAGTCTTAGATTTTTCTTCGAATTCACTTTCGTTACCATCCCATGTACATTCATCCGGAGGATTTGGAAGAGAAACCTGCTTAGCCAGCTCTTTCTTTAAAGCAAGTCCGCTCTTTATTTTTTCTATAATAGCCTGTTTGTCGAAATTTGCATTGGTAATGGTCATAAACAATCCGTCGAATACAAACTTATCAGCCTCAGAAGAAGGAGTGCCAGCCTTGCGCAATTCCTGATTGTAAACCGCAACACCACGTACTACAAACAAAAGGAGGTCTTGCGTATTAGCTACTTCGGGAGTTTTTCCACAAACACCACTCAAAGTACACCCGGTACCTTTTGAAGCTTCCTGACATTGAAAACAGAACATACTCATAATCTTATTACTTTTAGAAGTTAATTACTAATTTTTGATGTGACAAAGATATGAGGTAGTATAGAGAGAATTCTGTAACCAATGTTACAACAGTGAAAATTTATTTGTTTTATTTAGAGATAAATGATTAATTGAGCTTATCAGATTCTATTAATTCTTTAATTTCGTTGATATGTAAATTAAGATGGTCGAGATAACCGGTAATCATCTCTTGCAATGAAACTTTATTCCCCTCGAAGTCTGTCCAGGAGTTTTTTAAAGCTAAGAAATCAACCTGGCTAATAATTTGAATAATGTGCAGATTATAGAATTTCCAAAGCTGAATGAGGTTATTCCAATTGGATTCCTGATAATTTTGAATAGTAATCCAGAGATCATTATCTTGCCTGTAATCAGGAAATACAAGCTCCTTATTATATTGAAGACGTACCATTCGTTGATGGTTATTTGAAGCAGAATCTACCAGATGCCCAAGAATTTGCATAACATTTCGGTTCTGCTTGTTTCGTCTCTCAGTGAGAACTTCCTTATTCAGGGAAGTTAATTTGGGTTCCCAAACCTCAATGATTTGAGTTATACCTTTAGTAATTTTAATAAAATCTGTTTTCATACATTATAGAGATTAAGATAAATCATTTCTTGTATAACAGATATTTTATTGAATAAGTTTTTTAAGTTTTTCCGGATTAAGAATTGTAATATGTTTCCTGTCAACAGATATAAGTCCTTCGTCCTGCATGTGCGAAAGTTCCCTGGCCAGTGACGGACGAGATACGCCAAAGTAATCAGCCATTTCCTGTTGCGAGCGGTCCATTACAATTTTATTGCCGGCCGAAGCAGACAGCCTAAGAATATAAGATGCAAGTTTTTGCTTGATACTTTTAAATGAAAGAAAGAATAACTTATCCGAGAGAGTTTTTGCATAATTTGCCGATGTATTCAGATAGTTTTCCAGGAACAATTGGTTACGTTGAAAAAGCAATAGTACACTTTCCTTGGGAATAAACAGAGCATCGACTTCTTCGTTGGCGGTTACCTCTACCGGATATTTGTTTTCTGTTCCGAAAAGAAATAAAGGAGCTAGTGCACGGGGTGAAGCTATATCTTCAATTTTTATTAATTTACCGGAGTAATCAATCATTTCGCCCCTAACACTTCCCTTTAAAAGAATGATTAGCCGATTACATGAATCTCCTTGAAAGGCAAGAATATCTCCCTTTCTAAAATTCTTTATATTATAATTTATTCCCTCGAAATTATTTGTGAGTTCCTCAGGAGTGGTTCCTTTGAATAGTGGATTTTTTAATAGTATGCTAATCATTTGTTTCTTTATAATAATAGTTCTCTGAATGAAAAACTTTACTACAAATATACAAATATTACGCTTGGTTGTACTTTAACCCAACTATTTTTATCTTTTCCCTTTATATCCTAGACTACGGGCTGCTGGTTTTTTGCTATTCTCCTGAAATGATAAACCAATATAAATATGGCTGTAACAAATGCCAGAAAATCTGATGTTACCATACTCCACCACACTCCGGTGGTTCCAAAAAGCTGAGGGAAAAACAGAAGGCAGGGAAGCAAGTAAAGAAGTTGTCTTGAAAGCGACATGAATATACTTATTTTTGCCTGCCCTATACTCTGGAAAAAGTTAGAGATTACAATCTGACTTCCTACGATGGGGAATGCCAGGACAGAGATACGCAAACCGGTTGCAGCAATATGTATCAGTGTCTGTTCGCTTGTAAACATGGAAGATATGGTATTGGGGAAGAATACACAGGCGATGAAGCCTACCATATTGATGGATACTCCCGAAATAATGCCCAACTTTAATGTACGTGTTACTCTGTTTTGCAGATTGGCTCCATAATTATATCCAACTATTGGTTGCATACCCATGGTGAGTCCCATAATAATCATCACGAAAAGCATAAGTACGCGGTTTATAATACCATACGCACCAATTGCCATGTCGCCGCCACTTTTTTGCAGGATATTATTTATCACGATAACTATTCCGCATGCACATACATTCATCAGGAACGGAGCCATACCAATGGAAAAGATATTTTTCACAATCCGGATTCTTACTATGTGAAAGCCTTTCTGGAAGTGAACATAGTTTTCTTTGTTCATAAAATGGTGAAGCACCCATACCATACCGATGGTTTGCGAGATGATGGTGGCCAAAGCTGCACCACGAATTCCCCATTGGAAATGGAAAATAAAGATGGGAGCCAGGATTACATTCGCAACAACGGTAATCATGGACGAAAGCATGGCTTTCTTTGGATAACCGGTGGCGCGCATTACGTTATTAAGACTTATCATTGTGTATGATATTGGCGTACCCCAAAGGATTACCTGCATAAAGTCACGCGCATAAGGCAGTGTTGTTGCACTTGCTCCGAAGAATATAAGTATTGGGTCAAGGAATAAAAGGAACAGTCCACCGAAAAGAACGGAGTTAATAATACAAAGCATAAGTACAGTTCCCAGTACCTCTGTGGCTCCGGCAAGATCTTTCTGCCCAAGACGGATGGAAGAGATGGTTGCTCCTCCGGTTCCCACCAGCGTACAGAACGCAATAACAAGGTTCATCAGCGGGAAAGATATGGCAAGTCCTGAGATAGCAATTGCACCCACACCGTGGCCAATGAATATACTATCTATAATGTTATACAATGAAGTTACCGTCATCCCTATAATAGCGGGGATTGAATACTGAAGCAATAATTTACCAATGCTCTCGGTTCCGAGAATGTGAGGGTTGTTCTTAACAGACATAAACGACTTTACATTTTTTTAAGTGCCGCAAAGGTACGAATTATTTGCCGCATTCAACTATTATTCGGACCTTTGCAACGCAAAAATTATATATAGATAATGAAAGAAAGTAAAACGATCGCAGCTCTTTTCGATTTTGATGGTGTAGTAATGGACACAGAAACTCAGTATAGTATATTCTGGGGTGAGCAGGGACGTAAATATCGTCCTGATCTTCCTAACTTCGATCGAATCATTAAAGGACAAACATTGGTTCAGATTTACGATAAGTATTTCGAAGGTATGGAGAAAGAAAAGGAACAGATCAGCAAAGACTTGTTGCTTTTTGAAGAAAACATGGTATACGATTATATTCCCGGAGTACTCGATTTTATTGAAGATCTGAAGAAAAACGATGTTAAGATGGCAGTTGTAACCAGTTCGGATATCAAGAAGATGGAGAATGTGTATCGTGCTCATCCAGAAGTTTTGGACATCTTCGATTCAATAGTCACTGCAGATCTCTTTAAGCAATCCAAACCCAATCCGGAATGTTTTCTTTTAGGTGCCGAGATTCTTGGATCTACTCCCGAAAATAGTTTTGTGTTTGAAGATTCTTTCCATGGCCTTAAGGCAGGAAATGCTGCCGGATCAACAGTTATCGGACTTGCAACTACAAATCCTCGTGAGGCAATTCAGGATAAAGCCGATTATGTAATTGATGATTTTAAAGGTTTCACCTTCGATAAATTAATGTCTGTAAGAGGATAATTTATTTAAAAGAATCATATTCTTTTTTAGACCCCCATATAAAGGTGCGTTTGATGTATATCTAAGCATACGTTTGATGTATATCAAACACACCTTTTGATGTACATCAAATATATCTTAAGATGTACATCAAACGAAAAATACTTCACCGGTAATTAAAAATCTCTCCCTTTGTTTTTTATTATTGTTGCACGTAACATTATTAAATGCTCGATTAAATAAAAAATCAACTTTTAACTGCTTTGATTCTTACTTCCTTTTTTATAAAATGAACTTTTAATGTGATAAATGGTTTATTTTAATAGATTTCTTTTCTCTCTTAACTTTTAGCTGTACATTTGCAGCAATTTTTTAAAAATTTATAATTATGGCTGGATATATTAATGAAGATACCAGAAAGGTGACAACTCACCGTCTGATTGAAATGAAACAAAAAGGAGAGAAAATTTCAATGCTTACTGCCTATGACTACACTATGGCTCAGATTGTTGATGGTGCAGGAATGGATGTAATTTTGGTTGGAGACTCCGCTTCAAATACTATGGCCGGTAATGTAACCACTTTACCTATTACATTAGATCAGATGATTTACCATGGTAAATCAGTTGTTCGTGGCGTAAAACGTGCTATGGTTGTTGTCGATATGCCTTTTGGCTCTTATCAAGGTAATTCTTTTGAAGGACTTGCTTCGGCAATTCGTATAATGAAGGAATCTCATGCCGATGCTTTAAAGCTTGAAGGTGGTGAAGAGATTCTTGACTCTGTACATAAAATCCTTTCTGCCGGTATTCCTATTATGGGACACCTGGGATTGATGCCTCAATCCATTAATAAATACGGTACATATACAGTTCGCGCCAAGGATGATTTTGAAGCCGAAAAACTGGTTCGTGATGCTCACTTGCTTGAAGAAGCCGGATGTTTCGCTTTGGTGCTTGAAAAGATTCCTGCTACATTGGCAGAACGCGTAGCTAAGGAACTGACTATTCCTGTAATAGGTATCGGTGCCGGTGGTAAAGTTGATGGTCAGGTACTTGTAATTCAGGATATGCTGGGAATGAGCAAAGGATTCAGTCCTAAGTTCCTTCGTCGCTATGCCGATCTTCATACAATAATGACCGATGCTATCGGGCAATACGTGGCAGACGTAAAGAGCACTGATTTCCCTAACGAAAAAGAACAATACTAATATTCCTTTTCGTATGTATACAGTTTCTACTGCAAAGTTGTGGACATCAAATTTTGTGTGGGCTTACATAAGTAATTTCCTGCTTTTCGTATCCCTCTACATGTTTCTGCCTATACTTCCCATGTATATGGTGGCAAAGTTTCCTTCTACAACCTTGGGCGAGGCCGGAATTGTGCTGGCTCTTTTTGCCGGAGCAATGTTTCTTGTCGGTCCCTTTTATAGTTATATAATAGATACATATAAGCGCAAAGATGTTTGTATGTTCTCTTTTCTGACTGTAATTGCCATTGTTGGAGGCTATTCATTAATAGGCTGTCTTTTCTGGATGGCTGTACTTAGAATTATACAGGGAGCTTTATTTGGTATAACAACTGCAACAAGCAGTACTGTTGCTATTGATATCACTTCAACAACCCGTAGAAGTGAGGGAAACATTCATTTCAATTGGGCCGGACGCCTGGGAATGGCTTTTGGCCCGATGATTGGATTGTTGCTTTTTAGTTTTTCTGATCTGCAAACAGTTCTTTATGCATCTATAGCTGCTGGGTTTGCCGGATTTCTTTGTATGGCAATAATCAAAGTTCCGTTTCGTGCACCGATAGGAGCCAAAGCTTTTTCTACAGATCGTTTTCTTCTTTCCCGCGGATGGGTAACATCTGGCAATCTGGTACTGATTTCTATTATCTTCGGAATGCTGATATCTACAATTAATGTGTATGCAGCTTCTATTAATTTGCAGTACGTTACTATTCGTTTCTTCGGTGCAATAGGTTTTGGCTTTATTCTTGCAATGATAGCCAACCGTGTTGTCTTCGTTGAGGCTGATTTCCGTGCACGGATAGTAAGTGGACTCATTCTGATAATTCTATCATTGTTATTGCTGATTACTCATTATAATGAAGTATCTCTGATAACATCAGGCGTATTGATTGGATTGGGATTTGGTTTGGCTGCTTCAGATTTTCTGGTATTGTTCGTAAATTTGTCCGAGCATTGTCAGCGTGGAACTGCAAATACAAATTATCTGCTGGCCTGGGAAGTTGGTGTAGGTATTGGAGTTGCTTTGGGATGCAATCTGGTAGAATCAGACTCTTGTATGATTGTATTTCAGGTAGGAATAATCTTTGCTGTAATTGCTTTATTATACTTCTTGCTATTTACAACAAAACACTTTGTGAAAAATAAAAAGAGGTAATTATAAAGAATACGTATAAGAAATATAAGTTAGGAATAGAACTATAAAAAGATAAATAAAAAAACCGCGGAGTTAATTCTTCGCGGTTTTTGTTGTTTTAGGAGTCATTTCGCCTTTGATGTATAGTCTTACTAACTCAACTTTGGCGTTACTTCTAACAGTAATACTTTTCCTGAATTCGCCAGGGTATTTACCTGCGCCGTTATAAGTTACCAGAATAGTACCTTTTTTGCCCGGCATAATTGGTTCCTTGGTGTAATCAGGGATTGTACATCCGCATGAAGCTACAGCCTGGTTAATAACTAAAGGTGCATCTCCTGTGTTTGTGAAGGAGAATTCGCATCTTACTTTCGGACTGTCTTCAGAGAATGTACCGAAATCATGAGTTGTTTTGTCGAACGTAATCTCTGCCTGCTTTTGGGCAGAAGCATACGTAACCCCTACAAATAGGAGCATCAGTAAAAATAATGTCTTTTTCATCCTTGATTTTCATTTTTATGACATGCAAATTTAATAGTTATTCATCAATAATTACTATGTTTGTACATGAATTAACAAACTTAAAAACTATATAGCAGTGGTATACAAAAAAATAATACTTTCGTTGCTTGCAGCCTTTACACTTCTTACAGCTTGTAAATGTCGTCAGGAGTTGTCACTTTCGGGACTTAGGTACAAAGATTTCGATGCAAACGTAAACGGGCAGATTACGAAACTATATGTTTTAAAAAACACTCATGGTATGGAAGTGTGTATCACTAATTATGGTGCAAGAGTTGTTTCTATCATGGCTCCAGATAGGAGCGGGAAAATGGAAGACGTGGTATGTGGTTTCTCAAACATAAAAGACTATATTTCTCAGAAACAAAATTTTGGAGCAACTATTGGTCGTTATGCAGGCCGCATTCTTAATTCTACTTTCAAAATTGATTCGGTTCAATACAAATTAAAACCAAATACCGGCATTCATTCTGCTCATGGTGGAGATCCTGGCTTTGCTGCAAAAATCTGGCAGGCAGAACAAGTTGCAGGTAATGTGCTTCGTCTTAAATATCTGTCAGTAAACGGTGAAAATGGGTTCCCCGGAAATCTTAATGTTACAGTTATTTATACCCTGACTAATAATAACGAACTTGATATCGATTATACTGCAACAGTCACTGGTAGCCCTACAGTTGTGAATCTTACCCATCATTCTTTTTTCAATATTTCCGGTAATCTGAATACTACTGTAGAAAAGCAACTACTTTATGTAAATGCAGATGGCTATACTCCATATGATTCACTGAAATGTGTTACAGGAGAAATAGCTCCTGTTGCCGGTACTCCATTCGACTTTACTTCTCCACATTTTATAGGTGAGCGCATTAATGCAAACAACTCTCAACTTCAAGTAACCAGCGGATACGATCATACCTTTGTACTTAATACTCAAGGTAAGGATACTCGCCTTGCTGCAAAATTGAAAGATCCTCAAAGTGGGAGAGGGTTAGAAGTCTATACAGACGAGCCAGGATTACATGTGTATACTGCCAATGGGTTAAAAGGAAAACTTGTTGGAAAGGGCGGTATAGCTTATCAAAGTAGAAATTCAATCTGCCTGGAAACGCTCCATTTTGCAGATAGTCCCAATAAACCCCAATTCCCAACTACAGTGCTTCGTCCTGGCCAGAAATATCGAAGCCATTGTATTTATCACTTTATTGTAGAATAGGTAAAAAATGATTAAAATTGAATGTTTATTCACTTATTGGTTAATAAATATTAAATTAAGACGTTTTACTTATAAGTATTAAAATATTTAACATACATTTGTTCACGGTGATTGTTATAAATAGTAATAACTAAAATTATTATTTTAATAAATACTTTTAAATTATAACTAAAATTGGTATATTTTTAATTATCAATAAGTTATAAGTTTCTTTTTTTGTATTAACTAAACTTGAATTTTTGATAAGCTTAAATCTTTTGTTTTTTAACAGTTTTAAATAAAAAGCAAAGAAATGAAACCTACAGAGGATTTAAAACATGATCATCAGGCTATTGAAACTGTTCTCAGAATTTTAACAAAAATATCTGATAATGCAAAGAATGCTCATAAACCTGAATTAGATGATTTAGATAAAATCATAGACTTCCTTCGATTATTTGCCGATAAATTTCATCATGGAAAAAAAGAGACTATTTACTTCCCAGCTCTTGTAGAAGAGGGAATGTCTAATGAAAATAGTCCGGTCGCAGTAATGCGATTTGAACATGAAGTTGGCAGAGGATATATTAAAGATATTGCTTCAGCAATTGAATTGATGAAAAGCGGTGTTGAGTCAGCTGTGAACAAGTTTATAGAATCTGTAGAGAATTACGTAACATTAATGGAAAATCATATTCAAAAGGAAAATAATATTCTTTTTCCAATGGGTGATAAGTTGATACCTTCTGTTAAACAACCCTTTCTATACAAAGACTTTGTTTTTATGGAAGGAAAATTATTTGGTAAGGATGCTCACAAATATTATCATGACTTATTACATCGCCTGGAGAATAAATACTTAACCTGAATTTATTGGTAAACTTTCATCGAAACATCTAATTCAATCTTATAACTTTTAAATTATTATTATGAAGAAAACAGTCAAAAACAATGTCTATTGGGTTGGCAAAAATGATTGGGAAATGCGTAAGTATCCGGGCTACGAGTACTCTACGTACAGAGGAACCAGATATAATTCTTTTTTAATAAAGGAAGAAAAAACTGTTTTAATAGATACGGTAATAATGTCTTATAGCAGTGAATTTATTAATAATTTGGCAAAAGAAATAGATTTGACGTCTATAGATTATATTGTTTGTACTCAAGCGGAAGGAGATCATAGTGGTGCACTACCTGAATTAATGAAGCTAATTCCTAATACTCCTATTTATTGCACTCAGAATGGAAAAGATGCACTAGTAGGTCATTATTTTAAGGATTGGAATTTTGTAACTGTCAAAACAGGAGATAGTTTACCTATTGGTAATGGAAAAGAATTGCTATTTGTTGATTTTCCTGTATCTTCTTATCCTGATACCATGTTTTGCTATCTGACTAAAGATCATATACTTTTTAGCAGCGGCTTGTTTGGACAACATTTTAGTTCGGAAGTTTTGTTTAATGATTTGGTAGATCAATGTGAATTGAACTTCGAGACCATTAAATTCTTTGCCAATACACTTACACCATTTAGTAAAGTGATTACATCTAAGATTAATGACTATATAAGAAAAAATATACCTCTTGAAATGATTTGTCCTAGTCATGGTATTATCTGGAGGGATAACCCTTTGCAGATAGTTACAAAATATTTAATGTGGGCAAATAGTTATAATGAAAACCAGATAACGATTATTTATGATACTATGTATAATGCCACCAGATCTGTGGCAGAAAAGATTGCAGAAGGAATCTATTCTGCTGATACGCATGTGAATGTTAAACTATTTAATGCTTCAGTAAATAACAGATGTGATTTGGTTACGGAAGTATTCCGTTCTAAGGGGATATTGATAGGTTCGCCTTGTCTTAACAATGGTATTCTTCCATCTGTATCAGGATTCCTTGATGAAATGAAAGGTTTAAAATTTAAGAATAAAAAGGCCGCTGCCTTTGGTTGCTATGGTTTGAAAGGATCTTCTATTAAAATTATAGATAGTAAATTAAAAGAGGCTGGCTTTGATACCATAATGGATCCGATAAATTTTAAATGGTCTCTTACTGAAGAAGCTTTAGAAGCAAGCAGAAATTACGGTTGGCTTTATTGGGATTTATTAAGTAGATTTGACTAAACCCAATTATAAAACAAACAAGGCTGCCTTAAAGATAAAATGCAATCAGACAGATGGCAAATTATTTTTAAGACGGCCTTGTTTTTATTAGTATTACCGCTTAATCAGCTTTATCTTTTTGAGAAATCAGGATTCTTTTTCTTTCCGCTTTTTGATATCAGGAGAACAGGGAATACATACTCTGCCATCCATGATTCTGAATATCCAAGTTTCTCTCTGTACTTTCTAACGCTTCTACATGCATTGTAAACTTCATCCTTTTTCCAGTCATCCTTAGTAAGAATCTTGTGAATGGTTTGTTGTGTTACAGTATAAAGTGCTTTTCTAAGGAAATTAGGCATAGCAATCTTAAATTTCATCTGATCACTGATCACCACTAACAAGTCATTTGAAAAGCCTTGAAAAGTGAAAAGAAATGATTGTGCATCATTTTGTTTTTTACAGTTAGCTTTCAAAGATGCATCGACTTCCTTAAAGAATTGCTCACTTAAGCCATATCCCTGCATTAACATTTTACGGGATTGCGATCTTTCTGCAACTCCCAGACGTCCGTTTTGTGTCTGGATTTTTAATGTTCGTTTAAACATAGCCATATCTGGTAATGCATTGATATTGGTAATTCCCAGATTGATAGCCATTGTTGACTGATAATACACACGAATAAGTGTAAAATAGTATTCAATTCTAGACTGAACAAGTTCTGTTTGTTCTTCTTTCGATTTTTTTAAATTTGGAAAAAATTTCATAGGTCAATTTTAATTTGGGAACTAAGATAAGCAGATCGTACTTATGAATAACTATTTTCACTATTATTTTTTCAAATTTTATGTTTTTTGCTTTAGGGATTACTCTATTTTGTTAGATATAAGTTCTTTATTTGATTTAATCTTTAGAGTAATCCCTTAGTAATTTTATCTGAACTTATCTGTTTGTTAAGTTTGATTCTTTACAAAAAAAATCAGAAGCTTAATTTTGCTCCAACAAAATAGCTCCTTGGAAAGATGGGCCCATACACAAAATCGGAATCGCGATTTTTCCCTTTATCCTGGTCGGACTGGTATGCATCGAAAATATTTTGTACACCTGCATTTACCTGAAGCGCTATCTGCTGATAAACCGGGAATGTATAACTAAGCTTGATGTTCATATCAAAGAAATCGGGTGTAGAAACATTTATGTCTTTTTCAATATATCCGGCTGCATGAGGCACTAGCATACTTCCTGTATAAGTGCCAGAAAGTGCCATTTCAAATCTTTTTATAGGAGTTAATTTTGCCGTGAAGTAACCATAAGTATCGGGTGTGCGGAGCATTTTCTTTGAGCCTAAATCCTCTGTTGCACTCCAATTCTCCACTTCTTTGTATCTACTTCTCTGAAAAGTAGCACTTGCCTCTACTTGAAGTAAAGACGAAAAAGCAAGTTCACCTTCTGCAGTAAATCCCATCACTTTTGCTCCCTCTCCGTTAGTTCTTTCTTTCAAGATTGTTCCTTCCTCGTTTGTTCCTATGTCATTGAGAACGAAAACGTTTTTTAGATTTGTATAGAATCCTTCAATTCTGAAGTTTACGGGAGTTTCTCCTAATGTGTGATACAAATCCATTGAAGCGCTTAAGCTTTGTGACTTTTCCGGCTTTAAATCAGGATCTGAGCTTATAACAGATATCTCACCGCCAACAGCTGAAACATGTAAATCTTCATCGTAAACTTGTGGGGCTCGGAATCCGGTTGAATAACTTAGGCGGAAATTTATGTCTTTTACCGGATTGTATCTCAAGGTAATGCGGGGACTGAATATGGCATTATCTATCATGTTGTGTTTATCTAATCGTCCGCCAATTAAGAAACTCCACATATCATTCTTCCATTCATTCTGCATAAAGAGGCTTTCAGTATGTACTGTTTGTTTTATATTACGATTATATCCAAGAATCTCGTCATGTAGTTTGTCGTATGTGTATTCTGTTCCTCCGGTGAATTGTGCAGGCATGAACAGACACTTTTCCCAATTATAAGTATATTGTCCACCAGCCATGTAAGTAAAATCGTTCGTATTGCCATATCCCCGCAAATCTTTACCGGTACCAGAATAACTTGTTCTGATAATGCTTTGCATGGAAGTGTAAATGTTCAGCTTATGTTTGTAATTGGGTGAAAATAAATCATAATTAATGCCGCCACCATTTATTGAATGGCTGGCCATTTCTGCAACTTCGGCTTCGTGAGGCTGAAGATCAAGATTATCTCCGCCTCGTCGATGATCAGTAATGTTATGATATTCCAATGACAATTTTGAATAATTACTTGTTTTAAGATACGTACGCATGCCGATCGTTTTATTACTCATCTCGGTAAGATCAGTAAAACCATCGCCATCATGATCATATCCGTCGCGATACCTGCTTTGTCCAAAGATATATAAGCCTGCTTTATGATCATCGGTAACCAATGATGCATTCAAACTTGTGTTATTATCGAATGCATTTGTTCCACCTATAGATGTGAAATCATGAGAGAACTCTGCTGAATTTCGGGTAGGCTCTTTTGTGATAATGTTTATTGTTCCGGCTATAGCTGATGAACCAAAAAGTGCAGAACCGCCTCCTTTAGATACTTCAACACGTTCTATCATGTTCTGAGGAATCTGTTCCAGTCCGTATACCCCGGCCAATGAACTGTAAATAGGTCGCGAGTCGATCAATATTTGTGTATAAGAACCCTCCATACCATTGATTCTAACTTGCTCGGAACCACAGGTATGACAATTGTTCTCTACGCGTACGCCAGATTGAAAACTTAATCCCTGAGCCAGGCAGACGGAATGTGTATCTTCAAACAATTTTGTATTCAGGATATTCACCAAGGAAGGTGCAAGACGTTTTGTAGTTTCGTTTCTGTTACTGCTTATCACGACTTCGTCAAGCGAAATTAAATCCGGAGTCAATGCAACGTCCATCTCAATAGTTTTTTTCTTTATAACGGACACTTCTTTTGTTACAGTCTTGTAACCAACCGACTTAAACTCTAGAGTCCAATTGCCTTCGGGCAAATTCTCTAGTAGGAAATGACCCGAAACATCGGATGTTGTTCCTATTGTAGTACCTTTTATTAATATATTTATATATGGTATATGTTCTTTGCTTTTCGCATCAGTGATATGCCCAAAGATGCTTGCATCAGTAGGCGTTCCTGTTGGCTCCATACCCATACATGGCAGTAGGGTACAGATAAAACAGGAAATTAATAATAGATATCCTTTCATTATAATTTCTTATTTTAAAATGTACAAAATGAGAGTAGCACACCTTGAATGGGTGCGCATAATTTGTTCCTATTTTAAAATATGTATGGCGGTGCCCGTAAAGAGTAGGAGTAGAGGGCTACTTTTCTAACCTTAAAGATTCTGGCTACAGTTTCGCACGGACGAACAATTTGGTGAACCGTAAGATGAAAAACAGACGTCTCAATAAAGGGTAGAATATGAAACTGGCAGATAGCACAATCACATGAGGAGTCACTGCAATGATGGGTAGCACTGATTTCTCCCTTTTCATGAGTATGGAAACTCTTCACAATTCCCATCGGAGCAATTGTGAAAAGTAACAGCCATGCAATGATTGCTTGTCTTCTCAGATACAATTTCATGTTGCAAAACTAGTTAAAAAAGATCTACTACAGATACATAATGTAAGTTATTTATGGATAGTAATTAGCCATTTAGTTTATTTTATACAATTCTAATAGTGATTTAAATAATCTCTCAGATTATTCACCAATGGATTTATTTTATTGGCCATTCATCTGAATTTATTGGCCAATGATTTTTATTTATTGGTCAATAAAAAGTGAGAGATACTGGGGGTATGACCAAAACCAAGACGAGAAAAGGTGCTAGATCGCTAGATCACTGCTAGATCAAATTTGATTTGATCTAGCGGTTTTATTTTGTTTATTTTTAGGTAGTTATATGGGTGGTGCTAGATTGCTAGATCAATTTTGTATTTTAATATATTGTAGTGGCGATTATACATAAAAAACCGACCGGTAATGCAGAAACATTCCGGTCGGCCATCACATTACAAATTGAAAATTTAACTGGTTAGGTTTTATATTTATAAAATGCGATATGTGTTTGCAATGCTTAAATTGAGTTTGATTCTTATCTATTCGAACATAGATTTGGCAATACCCATTTCAAGTCCGCGTAATTCTGCCAATCCTCTAAGGCGACCGATGCAAGAATATCCCGGATTAGTTTTCTTTTTCAGGTCATCAATCATCTGATGTCCATGATCCGGTCTCATTGCGATAGAAACCTTACGTTCTTGTTCAAGTTCAAGTAATGCTTTCATAACGTGATACATGTCTACATTACCCTCCAGGTGATTTGCTTCATAGAAGTTTCCTTCCTCATCACGTTGAGTGCTACGGAAATGCACAAAGTTTACACGATCTCCGAAACGTTTCATAATTCCTACTAAATCATTATGAGCAGCTACACCAAAAGAACCGGTACATAAACATAGGCCGTTTGATTTGTTTGGAACAGCATCAATCAGCTTCTGGAAATCATCGCCTGTGCTAAGAATACGAGGTAAACCAAGAATAGATTGAGGAGGATCGTCTGGGTGAATAACCAGATAAACCCCGGCTTCATCTGCTACAGGAGTAATTTCTCTTAAGAAATAGATTAAGTTTTCACGAAGTTTCTCTGCATCAATGTCTTTATAGCGGTCGAGTGCTTCCTGGAATTGTGCAAGTGTAAAGCTCTCTTCAGAACCCGGTAAACCAGCTATAATATTACGTTCCAATGTATGCTTGTCTTCATCGGTCATCTCTTCGAAACGTGCTTTAGCTTTTGCTTTTTCTTCTGCTGAATATTCATTTTCAGCACCCGGACGTTTCAAAAGGAACAAGTCGAAAGCAACAAAAGCAGCTCTTTCGAAGCGAAGTGCTTTTGATCCATCTGGCATAGTGTAGGCCAAATCGGTACGAGTCCAGTCGAGTACCGGCATGAAATTGTAAGTCACAATATTAATGCCACATTTGCCTAAATTGCGAAGAGACTCTTTATAATTATCAATGTATTTCTGAAAATCTCCAGTCTGCGTCTTTATGTGTTCGTGCACAGGAACACTCTCAACAACAGACCAAGTAAGGCCTACAGATTCAATAAGTTCCTTGCGCTTCATAATTTCTTCTACAGTCCATACTTCTCCGTTAGGAATATGGTGTAAAGCATTCACGATTCCGGTAGCTCCGGCCTGTTTGATATCCCAGAGGGAAACTGGATCGTTAGGACCGTACCAACGCCATGTTTGTTCGCATAAATACATAATTTCAGTATTTTAAAGTTTAAATTATATTAGATGGTAAAAGCATTAAATCCACCATCAACAACAGCTACAGTTCCGGTTACGAATTTAGAAGCATCGCTGATAAGGTAGTGCACGGTTCCGAATAAATCTTCCGGTTCACCAAAACGGTTAAAAGGAGTATGTGCCATTACGCTTTTTGCACGATCAGAAAGAGATCCATCAGGATTAAGCATCAATGCTCTGTTTTGATTGGTTAGGAAAAATCCTGGAGCTACAGCATTCATGCGGATACCATTTCCAAATTTGATAGCAAGTTCTCCGGCCATATACTGAGTGAAGTTGTTTACTGCAGCTTTTGCTACACCATATCCGGCAACTCTGGTAAGTGGACGCAGTGAAGATTCTGAAGAGAAGTTTAGGATTACTCCTTCTTTTTGCTTTGCCATCTCGTCTGCAAATACCATAGTAGGCAATACAGTACCAAACAGATTAAGGTCTACCACTGTTTTCATTGCATCTATATTCAGATCAAAGATTGTTTGGCTAGGAGCAATTGTGGCGCCTGGCATATTACCTCCGGCTGCATTTATTAAAATATCAATTTTACCGTAATTTTTTAGAACCTGTTTCTTGCAATCTTCTAACATTGCTTTATCTGTAACATCAGCCTGCGCAAACATTGCCTGTCCGCCTTGCTTCTTTATTTCGCTAACCAGTGCATCGCCTTCTTCCTGGCTTCTGCCAATAATCACGATTTTAGCTCCTTGCTGAGCTAAGTACATAGATATACCTCTACCTAAAACACCATATCCACCTGTGATGATGATTACTTTACCAGAAATGTTAAATAAATTTTCCATCTTTTTGTTTTTAAAAGTTGTATATAAATTGCTATTGTTCGTTATAATAATCCACATTTTCCTTCATCAGGATATCAATCGGCATAAAATTTTCTTTTTGCGGTCTTTTTTTGAGTATTAAATATTCGCATATAGATTTTATTCCATTATAACCCTGAAGTTGCGGCCTTTGAGCTATCAGTGCAGTTATATAGCCTTCTCTTAATGCATTTGCATTTTCTTCAATTACATCATATCCTACAACTATCAGGTTGTGGATGTCTCTGACTTTTATGTAATTAGCAAGTTTGTGGCATGTAGAGTTGAAAACTATTATTCCTTTTATATTGTTTTGACTCTCAAAGAATGCATCAAGTACACTGAAGTTGAATACAGAACTGCCTATCTTTAAATCCACATAATGAACTTTTCCTGTGTAGCCTACAGTATTTAGATAGCTATTAAATCCGGCTTCTCTGTTAATACTTTGATTGGAATTCTGATCTCCGCTGTGAATCATCCTTGATACCAGTATATTTGCGTCTTTACCAATTGAATTTAGTAATATTTTTGCACCTATAACACCACTGTCAAAGGAATTGGTACCAAAATATGCAAGCTGGTTTTGCCCTGAAATATTTGAGTCAATATAATTATAGGGAATATTCAATTCATCTAGTTTCTCGGAAATACTAATTACAGAATTTGCAAACAGTGAAGCAATTAGAACTGCATCAAAACTTATTTGAAAAAGTTCATCTACAGTTTTATTTAAAGAATTGTTGTCGTATTGGTCAAAATATAGTTTCTGAATATGTACCCCATAATCTTCAAACTCATTGCCAGCCTTGTCGATCCCTTTAGAAATACTTTCCCAATATTCCCCTTTTTTGAAAGAGGGGATTATGGCTACTATTTTATATTGTTTTTTTGAAGCTAAAGATCTTGCTATCAAATTTGGCTGATAATTAACCATCTTAAGTACAGCGTTCACTTTCTTAAGATTCTCTTCAGAAACGCGTCCACGGTTATGAAGTACTCTGTCGATAGTCCCGGCAGAAACTCCAGCCATTTTGGCTATATCTTTAATTCTTATATTTTCTTTATCGTTTATCATTGTTATTGATAGCAATGTTTTATTGATGTTGTCGATGCAAATTTATGATTAAAGATTTGAATATGCAATATGTGTGTTCGAACACACGTATTGCATTGATTTTGTTAATATGCTGATTTATTGTACTTTGATTGAATTGAATATACCAAACTTTTCTATTTATTATATGTTTTCAAACATGTTGATTTGTTGATTAGTTATATACTTTTAATATAAAATGCTTATTATCAGATATATTGTGTTTAAGCATTGTATATAATAGTATATTATTAGCTTGTTTATATATATTTGAAGTTATTTTCTTTTTCTCTTAAATATTTTTATTTTTCATGTATAATATGTATATTTAGCTGTTAATTTTATGTACGGAGTTTATCACGAACTCAACTGTTCCTTTATTCTTTGATTATTTTCTGATTTAATATATATTGAATCTTTTTTTTAGTATTAATCATTATGGATATAAGAATCAGATACTCTCACAAGCTAATATTAATCATTCTGCTAGGAGTGATTGCAGGTAGTGGATGTCTGTTTCTTTACTTGCTAAGAGTGCAAGATTACCTGGGAGATAGTCCGGCAGCTTGTGTCAATTGTCATGTAATGGGGCCATATTATGCTACCTGGCAACATAGTTCTCACAATAGGGGGACTACCTGCAATGATTGTCACGTTCCTCACGAAAATATAGCAAAAAAATATTTCTTCAAGGCAAATGATGGCCTCAGACACACATATAAGTTTTTAACCAACAGTGAGAGGCAGACTATTCAGGCAATTCCGTCAAGTGCAGAAGTTATTATGAATAACTGTATCCGTTGCCACACTCAATTAAATACTGAATTTGTAAAAACCGGTAGAGTGGATTACATGATGACCCAGGTTGGAGAAGGTAAAGCTTGTTGGGATTGTCATCGGCAAGTTACTCATGGAGGAACAAACAGTCTCTCTTCAACACCTTATGCGCTGGTTCCTTATCCGAAATCGCCTGTACCCGAATGGTTGAAGAAAATAATGAAATAGTCAGAAGAATATAAAGATATAGGATATGGAAAAGAAACTGAAAGCATGGCAAGGGTGGTTATTGTTTGGAGGAACAATGATCATTGTTTTTGTATTAGGATTGATAGTCGCCTCCTTAATGGAGCACAGAGCAGAGGTAGTTAGCATCTATAATAACAAAAAAGTAGATATTAAAGGCATCGAGCCTAGGAATGAAATTTTCAGGGATAATTATCCAAGGGAGTATCAAACGTGGTCAGAGACAGCAGATACGAGTTTTAAGAGTGAATTCAATGGCAGTCAGGCTGTGGATGTGCTGGAGCAACGCCCCGAAATGGTAATTCTTTGGGCCGGATACGCTTTTTCAAAAGAATATAAAACTCCGAGAGGACATATGCATGCTATTGATGATATCAGAGAAACTCTCAGAACCGGAGCACCTAAAACGGATAAAGATGGTCCTCAGCCTTCAACTTGCTGGACATGTAAAAGTCCGGATGTTCCTCGTATGATGGAATCAATAGGAGTAAATGCGTTCTATAATAATAAATGGTCTGCTTTTGGCAGCGAGATTGTTAATCCAATAGGTTGTTCTGATTGCCATGAATCAAAAACAATGAATCTGCATATAAGTCGTCCTGCTTTGCGTGAGGCTTTCGCTCGTCAGGGGAGGGATATTGATAAAGCAACTCCGCAAGAAATGAGATCATTGGTTTGTGCTCAATGTCACGTTGAGTATTATTTCAAGAAAGATGGCAATTATCTTACATTTCCTTGGGATAAAGGGATGACTGTAGAAAAAATTGAAGAATATTACGATAAAGTTAACCACTCTGATTATAAACATGCTTTAAGCAGAGCTCCTATACTAAAGGCTCAGCATCCTGATTTTGAAATATTCCAATTAGGTATTCATGGACAGAGAGGTGTATCTTGTGCCGACTGTCATATGCCGTATGAGAATGAAGGAGGAATAAAATATAGTGATCATCATATTCAAAGTCCTTTAGCATCCATAGACAAAACCTGTCAGGTTTGTCACCGCGAAACAGAAGAAACTCTTCGCAATAATGTGTATGAAAGACAAAGAAAATGCAATGAAATACGTACTCGTTTGGAAAAAGAACTAGCCAAAGCGCACATTGAAGCTAAATTTGCATGGGATAAAGGAGCCACAGAAGTGCAGATGAAAGAGGCTTTGAACTTAATTCGTCAGGCTCAATGGAGATGGGATTTTTCAGTTGCATCGCATGGAGCTGCATTTCATGCTCCTCAGGAAGTTCAGCGCATGTTGAGTCATGGAATAGACAGAGCATTGCAAGCTCGTTTGGCTATTGCTAAAGTTTTGGCAAAGAATGGTTACGCTGCAGATGTACCAATGCCTGATATTTCTACAAAAGCAAAAGCTCAGAAATATATTGGTTTGGATATACCAAAAGAACAAAAAGCAAAAAATGAATTTCTTAAAACGATTGTTCCACGCTGGATTGAGAAAGCAAAAGCTAACGGACGTTTTTCAAAGATTTAATATAAAGATTAAAGTTGAATGAAATTAAAGTAACCACTATCATCATTAAATGTTGATAGTGGTTATCTTTGTGTAAGAATTGAACAAATATTATTATATGTGGAAACAACCTTGGGGATTTAAAGAAGGATATTCAATCTGTATTGGATTATTTATTACAGGCACAATGCTTCAGATATCAATTGGAAAAATAAATCTTGATGCTCTTGCATATCCTGTTAATCTGATTTCAGGAATTGGATATTTTTTATTACTTACTATATTATATTTTAAATACAAGAAATCATCTTATATAGTAAATTGGCTTAGTAGTTATCAAGCTGCCATATCTTCCATGTCATCTATGGTATTTATGATTGTTTTGATGGGGCTAATCAGGCAGGCTCCCGGTTATATTACGATGGAAGGTAACTTTATAGGATTCTCTCAGATGCTTTCGGCATGGTCTTTCGCACTATTATTTCTTTGGATGATTACTATTTTATCAATGACGATAATTAGAAGATTGAACCATTTTAAGAGGCGTGATACATCTTTTATGTTGAATCACATTGGGTTATTGCTGGCGCTGGTTGGTTCTATTTTAGGAAGTGCAGATATTCAAAAACTCGAAATGACTACAATGGCCGGAAGGCCGGAATGGCGTGCTTTAAATGAACGAAAAGAAGTTGTTGAATTGCCTTTAGCTATTGAATTGCATAAATTTTCAATTAAGGAGTATCCACCAAAATTAATGCTGATCGACAACAAAACAGGCGCATCTCTTCCTCAAGGAAAGTCTACAACGTTTTTAGTAGAGCCTGGCCTTGGAACCGGCCAACTGCTTGACTGGACTATTTCAGTAAAAAAGTATCTTCAATATGCTGCAAGTGTGCCATCAGGAGATACACTTCGGTATGTTGAATTTCATTCTTTTGGAGCAACAAATGCTCTTTATGTTAAAGCAATAAATCATAAAACAGGCATATTTCTTGAAGGGTGGGTGAGTTGTGGAAACTTTATGTTTCCTTACAACGCAATAAAATTGGATGATAAGGTGAGTCTGGTAATGCCGGAACTGGAACCACAACGCTTTTATTCAGATGTAACAGTATATTTAGAATCCAAGAAAGTTAAAGATGCAACAATTGAGGTGAATAAGCCTTTCGAAATTGATGGTTGGAAGATTTATCAATTGAGTTATGATGAATCAAAAGGCAGGTGGAGTGAGGTTAGTGTGTTCCAGTTAGTAAAAGATCCATGGTTACCAGTAGTGTATACAGGCATATTAATGATGGTAATTGGAGCAATATGTATGTTTACTATGGCTAAAAAGAATAAGGAGGATAAAGTATGAATTGGGAATATTTTTCGTTGTTTGCCATAGTGTCTATTTGCTTCTGGAGTTTTGGCGCGTATGCTGCCTGGGGAGAGAAAAAACCTGTATTCGTTCACGGATTTACAATAGTGGGATTAGCAGTCTTCTTTATATTTATCTTAGGAATGTGGATTTCACTTGAACGTCCTCCTATGCGGACGATGGGAGAAACTCGTTTGTGGTATTCATTCTTCCTTCCACTGGTGGGTATTATTACATATAGCCGATGGAAATATAAATGGATTCTTAGTTTTAGTACTATTCTGTCATTAGTCTTTATTTGCATCAATATACTAAAGCCCGAAATACACAATAAAACATTGATGCCTGCATTACAAAGCCCTTGGTTTGCACCACATGTTATCGTATATATGTTCGCTTATGCAATGCTGGGTGCTGCCGCAATAATGGCTATTTACCTTCTTTGGAAGAAGAAACAAAAAATATCGCCTATGGAGATGGATTTATGTGATAATCTGGCCAATGTTGGATTATCATTCTTAACTCTTGGTTTACTATCCGGAGCCTTGTGGGCAAAAGAAGCATGGGGGCACTACTGGAGTTGGGATCCGAAAGAAACATGGGCTGCAGCTACATGGTTAAGTTATTTATGCTACATTCATTTCCGTCTTCATAAAAGGAATGAATATCGAAAAGCGCTTGTTATACTTCTTGTGTCTTTCGTGTTGTTGCAAATGTGTTGGTATGGAATTAATTATTTACCATCAGCTCAAGGAGCAAGTATTCATACCTACAATATGAGATAGATGATTAGTAATAATTGATTGAAAATATTTTCTCAATTTCAATTATTCTTCAAGAATGGTTTTAAATTCATTCCAACCTGCAACAGTTTTGGCTTGTGCTGAAATTCCAGTTGGAACATATAATTTGCAGGTACTCTTAGGTACTCCGTAGAATGTAAAAGGGGTGATCTTGGGTGGAACAGTAGCTTTACAATGTATTTCTTTTAATCCTGAACATTCCTGAAAGGCACCATAATCAATAAGAGTAATACTGGCCGGAAGAGAAAGGATTGTTAGTTTTGAGCAACCATAAAATGCATTTGTGCCAATAGAAGTTACACCTTCGGGTATTATTATAGCAGTGAGACCTGTGCAATCTGAAAATGCTTTTAGGCCGATTGCTGTTATGTTTTCAGGAAGGATTATTGTTTTTAGATTATCTTTGGCATAAAAGGCTTCTTCAGGAACTTCGTCATTTGATAAATCTATTTTATCATCATATAAAGAGCTTATAAAAACTCCTCCTTTTACTATACTTGCTTTTGACATATCGAGTACAGTTAATTTTGCCATACTTCGAATCGTTGTAATATCAGTTCCGTTTATTTTTCCTTTGAGAGTTAAGTTTGTAATGAGACCTTTTTTATCTCCAAGAAGTGAATTTAAATTTCCGGCAGAAACTTTTATAGTATCAGATACAATATTCTGCGCTTCTACTTTAAAGTATGATAACAGAAATATTACAACTAATATGATTTTAGAAATAACACTTGCTTTCATAACTCCTGAATTAAAGACGGTCTATTCCTTTTCTCTAATTAAAAACAAGTCATAATAGAAATGGTTTGAATTGCAATACATAATATTGACTTATTTTGAAGGAAATATCCGGACTGTTATTCGATAAATCTGTTTAAATATAAAAGTATAAATATCTAGACATTAATATTTTAGAAGCTGCTGTATAATAAAGACAGAAAATAAGTTGTAATAATTATTGTTTTGTATGAAAAAGATGAATATATTTGTAACGTCTTTTTTTATATAGCGTTAAAGGTTATTTAATTCATATTGCTGAATATGATTGTTTATATAGCAATTGATTGTGATAAATAATTTTATCCCCACGCTTAAAATAAGAAACGCCTGATTGGGGACTAAAGGCATAAACTATTTTATATGAAAAAACTGTTTTTATTAGCGGCTATTTTATTAGGATGTAATTCCCTGGTAAATGCACAAAGTTCTCAAACAAATGCAACTCCACTTTCATGGAACGCAAAGGCAGGTCTGAATATTAGTAACTGGACAGGTGACGGTACAGATGGACTTGATGCCAAAATTGGTTTTAAACTTGGCGTTGGCATGGAATATGCTTTGGATAATACATGGTCTTTGCAGCCATCTTTGTTCTTAACTTCAAAAGGAACAAAGGGAACAGGAGAAATCGAAGGATACAGTGCTAAAATAACTATTAACCAAATGTATCTTGAATTACCGGTTAATCTGCAGGCAAGAATGCCAATTTCTAACAATACTAATTTTGTTATTGCGGCCGGTCCATATTTTGCATACGGTGTAGGTGGAAAAACAACAGGCAAGGTTAGTGCCAATGGACAAACTGTCTCAGAAGATGCAGATACATTCGGTAGTGATGGTCTCAAGAAATTTGATGCCGGATTAGGTTTTGGAGTTTCATTGGAATTTAATAAAGTTATTATTGGACTTGAAAGTCAGCTTGGGTTAACAAAACTAGGAGATGGTGATGGCGCTCCAAAGAATATTAACTTTGGAATAACTGCTGGCTATAAATTCTAATATAAAATATTGTATACAAGCCTTTGCTTGTAAAGAAGTTATCTAAATCGTTGAAAAAAACTGCCCCTGCAATGTTTATTCATTATAGCATTGCAGGGGATTTTTATTTTTAATGCCTAATCTGGCATTCAGAATATAATTCAAAATTATTGGTGAAAGATTGCACTTTTATTGGCCAATGATTTTAATTTATTGACCAAAGAATTTAAACCATTGGTCAATAAATATCCTGACTAAAATAAGCTAAATTCTATCGATTGAAGCAAAGGTTCGTTTTATGCTTGCTGTGTATTTTACTTTTGGGTAACCAATAAGAAGGAATATGCCTTCACGACTTTTGTGCTTAATTCCATATTTCTCTCTAAAAAGTTTAGCAGCTTTTCCATTTTGGATAAATGGGTGTACTGCACCGTTAAAACAGGTACCCAAGCCTAATGACTCGGCAGCAAGCATGGCGTATGTTGCAGCTATAAGCGGATCAGCTGGATCACTATAGGGAGTTGCGTAAAAATATAGTGCAACCGGTGCATCATAATTTACAATGTTTTCGCCTTTCATCATATAATCGGTATAAGCGTAAACACAAGGACGAACAAATCCCTTAAATAGCTCTGTATTTGCTTTTCCCCAGATCGGCCTCATTAGCGTGAGAAACCATTTGGAAACAAACCATTTCATGTTTTCCAGATAGCGACAGAAGTCTTTTGCAAATGCTGAAACTTTTTCTTTGCTATCGAATACTAACACATGTACGTCCGAAGGTGGTAAGCCCATTGGCGCTGTTTGAGCAGCTTCTAATATTTTATCTATTAGTTCGCTTTCAACGGGTACATCTTTAAACTCACGGATACTCCGGCGACGGTACAATAAATTCAGCATTGCTTTATACGATGCAGCTTCTTCTTTGGAAGGCATTTCTATTAAATCATCGGTTGAAGTACATCTACCTTCAATGGTGATTGCTTTTTGGGGACAGATCATCATGCAATGTCCACAAGCTAAGCAACCGAACAATGGATTATCTGACTGCTTTACTTTTCCGTTTTCAATTGTCAGACTAAAATCTTTGCAAACAGAAACACATTGTCCGCAGCCATTGCAAAGGTCTTTGTTTATTATTATCCGGCCACGTTCTTTAGTTCTTGATGTTGGGATAGCCATGATCTAAAATATTAATATTTAGACATTTTGTTGATATATGGCTATAAATATAGATATTAAATTGATAATGGGATAATCTTTTGTTTGTTTATTTAAATCTAAATATTCTATTTGAACTTAAACGATAATTGCTTGTATCCTCGAGAGTTTATTTCTTCCCAAGGATTAGATACACTCAGTCCCAACAAGCGGATAGGGTGATTTGTTAGATCTACACCTTTAAGTAGTTCTTTGGCTAAAGGTAGAATTTCTTTTAAAGTTGTGAGTGGATGGTCTTCGCTAATGCTACGCGTTTTCTGAGTAAAATCATTAAATTTTATTTTTAGTGTAAGAGTGTAGCCTTTAAAACCTGATTTTTCTAATCTTTGTATAAGCTCTTGAGCAACGTGATATAACTCTATTATAATAGAACTATTTATTTCTAAATCGTGTTCGAAAGTTGTTTCACATCCCACCGATTTGCGTTCCCTTTCCGGTTCCACGGGACGAGGGTCTAAGCCATGTGCAAAGTTATAATAAAGCATTCCTGCTTTTCCAAATTGCAAGGTCAGAAAATCCGGAGTACTCATTCGAAGCAGTGAACCATTATGAATGCCTAATGCATGCATTTTCTTTGCAGTAACTTTACCAACCCCCCAGAAGGATTCTATCGGTAATTTGTCTATAAATTCTTGTGCTTTTTGAGGATGAATAGTGCACAGACCATCTGGTTTGCGATGTTCTGATGCTACTTTTGCCAGAAATTTATTGTAAGAAACTCCCGCTGATGCTGTGAGCCCGGTTTCTTCTTTTATGCGTTGCTTAATTTCTTTGGCAATATCGACGGCCAAATCAATACCTTTTTTGTTTTCAGTCACGTCCAGAAATGCTTCATCGAGCGAGATTGGTTCTATGATATCTGTGTATTCATGAAAAATCTGATGTATTTGTGCAGAAACAGACTTGTAAACAGTCATGCGTAATGGAGCAAATATTAGTTCGGAGCAAAGCTTTTTAGCCTTTACGGATGACATTGCAGAATGAATACCATATCGACGAGCTTCATAACTAGCTGTAGCTACAACACCCCGTTCTTCTTCATGACCCACAGCAAGAGGTTTGCCCCTCCATTCAGGATGATCCCTTTGCTCAACTGAGGCATAAAAGGCATCCATGTCAATATGGATTATTTTTCGCTCTTCTATTGTCATTCTATGAACAAAGATAATAGATATTATCGGCATTTTATTGCCGATAAGTTGGAATTTTGATAATAAGAGTGTGGAGGAGAATACTTAAATTATTTCACTGCGATTCGAATAAAATTAGTTATTTCTCGACCAAAAGCAGTTATATCCATAAAGGTAAAACCTGCATTTTCTCTTAATTTCGCTTTGGTACTGCAGATGTGCATATATCTTTTCCTTGATGCTAAATAGACAAACTCTGTATCAAAGAGAAAATGATTAATCTGAGTTTTTAGCAGAAGATCTTTGCCTTTACGATTCATTCCTTTGAATCCTCTGCGTACATCGCTATATCTTATTCCCAAAACGATCCAGTTTAATATTCTTGTTAAGACAGAAATGTAGGTACGTATCGTATTTAGATCAGTATTCGGAAAATAACTGTTGGTTCTTGTAGCTACAGCAATATCATATCCTTCTTCAAGCTTTTCGAAAACAGCCCTCATACTTTCTTTGTCATACGGAAAATCCCAGTCTATATATATCATCAGAGAAGAACAGGCGTATTCAGCTCCCTTTCTAACGGCATAACCTTTTCCTCTATGTTCCGGATAACTGATTAACTGAGCTTTAGGCATGATAGCTTTGAATTTTTCTATTTCTGCTTCGTCCATATTTATAGATGAGCCGTCATTGACTACAATGATATGAAAAACCTTATCCGGAAAATATTTAAATACTTGCTTAATGTTTTCATGCATTGTTTCTTGCCAATTTGTTGGTGGGTTATAACAAGGCAATACAATATCTATCTCATTATTATCATTTGGAACCAACATACGATCTTCTTCTGCTCTTGGAATTCCTTCTTTCAGACAGAAATTAAGAAAACACAGCTCGTAGGTAACCTTAAACCAGATAATGAAACATGGTAAAGCTTTTAGAGCGAACGGAAAAATGAATGTTTTTCTTACTTCAACAGGAAACAGGTCGCTGCTTGAAAGTCCTGTCAGGAAAAAAGCAAAGATTAGAAGAGTTAGATTAAATGAGGTTGTTTGCGAAGGTGTTTTTACGTACCAAAGTGCTATTCCTATCATAGCAATAATGTACGTACCAGATTCACTTGCAGTACTAAACAATACAACAAATAATAATGTTGAAGCTAATATCATTAGTTTAAAACTCTGAGAACGGTATTGCTTTACCCGTAAGAATGGCAGGCAGAATAGTATAATACCGGGAATAATCAACCAAAGGTCTGAGTAAGTGCTACAACCGCTTATTTTTCTGACCATACCCAGCAATGATATATTTTGATAATAGGCGAACTGGTTCAGGCTATTCTTTTCAATAAGATCAATTATCCATGAATGATATTGCGTCAGTACATAATCCGGTGAAGTGTAAAGCATTGGGAAAAAGAACATAATTACACTCCAAAACAGGCAAGAAGACAGAAACCTTTTTTTATTTCTTGAGAAAGGAATAAAAGCTAGTCCCATAATTCCATATAATTTGGTAAAAGTCCCCAGCATAATAAAAAATGCTGCCCAAAAATCTGTTTTGTGCTCTATCAGAAAAAAAGAGAAAATAAGAATAGCAGCTATTCCAACATTGAACTGCTGCGAAGCCAAAGAGTTAAATAACTCCATAACACAGAATAGGTATACGAATAAGTGCTCATTTCTGCTAAGTGGTAACCTTTTTATTGCATAAAATAAAAACCAGGTACTAAGTGTTACCCATAAAATAACACCTATTATATCTGGTACGAGAGCAAAAGGGAAAATTACAGAGCTGAAAAATACTCCATAATGAGTAACATCAGAGTATTCTTTGGGGTAATGTTCATAAAGAGGCAATTGATGAATAGCATGCCAGAACAGATTCTTAAATATACTGAAGTTATTATAAGATCCTCTGGCATATTTTAAAACTCCGCATACTATAGATGTAATTATCCATACTAGAAATATGAAACGATAATCTCTAAATAAGAGATTGTTAATAAATGAAGGTTCTCTTCTATTCATAGTATTTAATAACAGTAGATTTATCTTAATTATTAAAACAGATTCAAAAAAGAAAAAGAATTATCCTTCCCGGACTTCATATTATGCTATTAAGGATGCGTATTACATCTGCACGGTTTATTGTGTCTGTTAAGCCGTTTTATTTTTGCGTTTGTTTTTCCAAATCTCAATAATAGCAGGAAGTATAGAGATTATTACAATCGAAATAATCATAATCTCTAAGTTCTTTTGAACGATTTCCAGGCTTCCTAGAAAATAGCCAATATAGGTTATTAATGTTACCCAAACAACCCCTCCAATAATGTTATAATGAGCAAAATGACGATAACTCATGTGTCCCATACCTGCAACAAATGGAGCAAATGTGCGTACTATTGGAACAAATCTAGCTAAAATAATTGTTTTACCACCATGTTTTTCATAAAAAGCATGAGTCTGTTCTAAATATTTTTGTTTAAAAATCTTAGAATTTGGATTACTGAAAAGCCTGGCCCCAAAATATCGGCCTATAACGTAGTTGGATGCATCTCCCAATACTGCTGCAATAATTAGCATAAGAACCAGTAAATGTATGTTCAAGTGGTTGGTCGAAACTGTAGCTAATGTTCCTGCAACAAACAATAAAGAGTCTCCAGGTAAAAAAGGAGTTACAACAAATCCCGTTTCGAGAAAAATAAGGAAAAAAAGAATTGCATAAATCCAAGTGCCGTATTGCTCTATTAGTATTGGTAATTGGTCATCTATATGAAGAACAAAGTCTAAAATAAACTGAAAATATTCCATTAATATAATTTTAAGTGATTCTGGTACAAAAATAGGAATAAATTCTTAAGCATTCAATACTAAAAGCGTATTTAAACAATTTAAATTCTAAATAACTATCCATTGTAGAAAAAATTAATACTATTTTACAAAATAGACTATTTTTTACTTTTGGTGATTACATCTCAAAAATAAGAATAATAAAAGGGAATGTTCATAATCAGAACATTCCCTCTATATAATTAAAATTGATTTTATTACTTAAAACTAACTTCTACACTAGCTCCCTTATAGATCGGAATTTCTATAAATTTTTCTTTGCTGAATTTTTTATTAATTCCTTTTCCTTTAACTTGTACAGTTGTTACTTTTTCCGGAACTTTTAGCTTATAAGTTCCTCCATAGGCCGATTTAATAGTAGCAAATGTGGGTTTTCCATTTTTCCAGGAAACATCAACAGTCGCTCCTCCACGCGCTTTTAAACCGTTGAAAGTTCCTTCATCCCAACTGGTTGGAATAGCTGGTAAAAGATTGATAAACCCTTCGTGACTTTGAAGTAACATTTCCATTATTCCGGCTGCACCGCCAAAGTTCCCGTCAATCTGGAAAGGAGGATGTGCACAGAATAAGTTAGGGAATGTTCCTCCGCCTCTTTTGCTTGGTGTTTCAGGCTGATAACTTGGAGTAAGCAGGCTTTTAAATAATTTGTAAGCACGATTACCGTCACCCAGTCTCGACCAGAAATTCATTTTCCATGCACGCGACCATCCTGTTGCTTCGTCACCTCTTCGGTTAAGTGTAACTTTACATGCTTCAGCCAGTTCGGGAGTCTTGCTAAGTGTAATTTGATTCCCTGGATGTAAACCATAAAGATGTGATACATGACGGTGGTGAATATCTGTTTCTTTATAATCTTCAAGCCATTCCATCAGATAACCATCTTTACTTATCTGGAAAGGAGGTAGTTTAAGTGAAGCATCACTAAGTTGCTTACGATATTCTTCATCGCATCCTAGAATTTGAGATGCTTTTATTACATTTGAGAAAAGTTCCCTAACTAGTTCGTTATCCATGGTAGGCCCCATACAAATGCTAACCGGTTCTGAGCCTTCTTTTGTATAAAAACTGTTTTCCGGTGATGAGCTGGGAGCGGTAACTAGCCAACCATGAGTTGGTTCTTCAATCATGGTAGAGAGAAAAAATTCTGATGCACCTTTTAATATTGGATATATCTGTTTCAAATAAGATTGGCCATCTTCCGTTTTGTTATCTCCCAAAAACTCATAATGCTCCCATAAATGAGCACAAAGCCATGCACCGCCAGTGTTGGTTGCTCCCCAGGATGGATGTTCGCCAGGGGCAGTATAGTTCCACACGTTAGTCATCATATGTGCAACCCATCCGTTTGCTTTATCTCCATAGAAAGCTTTTGCTGATTTCTCTCCAGAATCTGTCAGATTGTTTGTAAGGCTCAGAAGAGGTTGGTATAAATCAGATAAATTTCCCGGTTCCATTAACCAATAATTCATCTGTATATTGATGTTCAGATGATAATCACCATTCCACGGAGTACTGATAGTATTTGCCCATAATCCCTGCAAGTTGGGTGGGAGAGTACCGGGGCGCGTACTGCTGATAAACAGGTAACGTCCGTATTGCATGTAGAGTGCTGCCAGTGCAGGATCATCATCTAATTGGAATAAACGAATACGTTCGTCGGTTGTTAATTGTAATTTATGTTGGTAATTTGCCGTCATAGAGTTAACATTACCAATGTTTACTTTTACACGATTGAAATATGATGCATAATCAGCTATATGGTCGTTTATAATTTTATTGTATGAAATAGCAAAAGCTTTATTCATTAATGAATCTACTGATGTTTTATATTGTTGTCCTCCAATTTTAAAATCAGTACCTGCAGAGATGTATAATTCAACGCTGTTGGCATTCTTAATTTCCAGTCCATCATCTTTTACAGAAACAGAACCTCCGTGTGTTTTTGCCCGGAGTTTAGCTGTAAAAGATACTCCATCTTTTCCATCTACGCCACTATCTAATACTCCTTCCATTACTAATTGATTCTTTTCTGCACTTATTTTTGCTCTTTCCGGGCGGTTCAGCATAGCTTTGAACGAAACGGCACCAATTACATTGGGAGCACTGATTCTGATAACCATTACATCTTTAGTTCTGGACACAAAATATTCACGAATATATTCAATTCCATCTTTATAAAAATGTGTTTTGGAAACAGCGTTATTCAAATCTAGTTCCCGTTCGTAAGAATCTGGCCTATTGTAATCTGGCGAGTTCTTTTTTGCTTCTTTTTTATAAGTATAATCAATTACAAGGTTTCCCAGGATTTGATAACTACCATAGGTGCCTCCTTTTTCAGGTTTTACAGGAACAAAGTGCTTATACATAACGTCTTGAGCTTCTTCATTTTTCCCCTGTAACAATAGTGCTCTGATTTGAGGTAAATAGGTTGCGGCTTCCGGATTGTTATAATTAGCCTCAGAACCCGACCACATCGTAATATCATTGAGAACAATAAGTTCCTTTTCTATACCTCCGTCCGGCATTATGCCTAATCGTCCGTTGCCAAGTGGCAGTGTTTCTTCCCATAATTTAGCTGGACTATTATAATGTAGCCGAAGGTTAGGATCAGCAATCTCTCCACCTTTCTTTGCATTAACAGGAATGCTTGTGGTTGAAAATAATGCTAAAAATAAAATTAAAAATTTCGAGAATCCTTTTTTCATAATAAGTTGTTAGTTTAGGTTGATTGTTGTATTTGTTAGTATTTAGCACTGCTAAACGATCAGAGTTTTTTAGAATACCAGCAAGAATATCTGGAACTCAAAATATTACTGAAAACAAGCAATAAAATGGGGCATAAAAATAATAAGTCCAACTATAGTAGCAGCAATAGCACATATTAAAACTGCACCCGCGGCGATATCTTTTACGTCGCCTGCTATCTTGTTTTTTTGTGGAGAGACTAAATTTACCAACCGCTCAATGGAAGTATTAAATGCTTCTGCTGCAAAGACAAGACCTATACAAAGAATAACACTTATCCATTCAAAAGTGTTGATTTGAAAAATAATGCCGCAAATTATTACAGCAAAGGTTATAGAAGAATGTATCCATGCATTATGTTCTTTAAAAAGAAAGCTACCTATGCCTTTCCAGGCATAGGTGAAACTTTTTAATCTTTTCTTTATGCTGAAATTCTCCATAACACTAATTACGACTTATTTGCTTAACACCCTTAATACCCTGAAGTTTTTTAATTAGGGCATCCAAACGGGAAGTATCGTCAATAGTAACGGAAAGTGTTCCTGAGAAAAGTCCATCGTGTGAACTAACATTTATGGATCTCAGATTAATATCCTTCTCTTTTGAAATTATAGAAGAAATATTAGTTACGATTCCAATATCATCGTGTCCAATAACTCTAAGAGTAATAGGATATTGTTTACCTACTGCTTTTCCGGCCCAGCGGGCTTTAACTATACGATAACCGAAACGTTCCATCATCTGAGGAGCATTCGGACAATCTGCACGGTGTATTTTAATACCTCCGGATACGGTAACAAATCCAAATACATCATCACCATAGATTGGATTACAACATTTAGCAAGTTTAAAATCCAGTCCCTTCAGATTTTGGTCAATAACTAATACATCATCTTTTGCAGCTTTCTCATCAACAACAGTTTGAAGATTATATGTTTCTGCGCTTCTGTAAGGAACATCTTCATGACTTTCTGTTTCCTTCTTCAACATTTCGTTATATCTTTCGAGAACGTCGTTGATGTCTAGAGTTTCGTCGGCTATTTTAAGATAAAAGTCTGTAACGGTTTTGAATCCTGACTTCTTTATTAATCGCATCATTACAGCTTCATCATATTCAAGCTTACGATTCTTGAACTTTCTTTGAAGAGTCTCTTTTGCAAATTCAGTTTGTTTGCCTGCTATCTCCTTCAATTCCTGACGAATCTTGTTACGTGCCTTTGAGGTCGTTACAATATTCAGCCAGTCTTGCTTTGGAAATTGTGTATTAGATGTTGTTATTTCAACTTGATCTCCACTGCTGAGAGTTTGTCTCAATTGAACATTTTTCCCATTAACTCTGGCACCAATACATTTACATCCTAGTTTACTATGGATGTGAAATGCAAAATCAAGTACAGTTGCTCCTTTAGGAAGTTTAAATAAATCGCCTTTAGGGGTGAAGACAAAAACTTCGTCTTCGTAAAGGTCAAGCTTAAACCGATCCATCACTTTCATAGAGTCGTCATCGGCATTTTCTAAAGCCTCTCGTACAGAAGAAAGCCATTCGTCCAGTCCACTTTCGCCTTTAACACCTTTATATTTCCAGTGGGCAGCTAGTCCTCGTTCGGCTATATCGTCCATGCGGCGAGTTCTTATCTGCACTTCAACCCATTTGCCTTCCGGGCCCATAACTGTTATATGAAGTGATTCATATCCGTTACTTTTAGGTATAGATAACCAGTCGCGCAAACGTTTTGGATTAGGTTGATACATATCCGTAATGATGGAATACGCTTGCCAGCAATCTACTTTTTCACGATCAAAATCCGACTCTATAATAATACGGATAGCAAACAAATCATAAATTCCTTCAAAAGGAGTTTTTTGTTTCATCATCTTATTCCAGATGGAGTGAATAGATTTTGTTCGTCCCTTAATATCAAATGTTAGTCCGGCATCTTCAAGTTTCTTTTTAATAGGCTCAATAAACGTCTGGATATATTTATCACGAGAAGCTTTGGTTTCATTAAGCTTGTCTTTAATCTGATAATAAGTTTCTTTACGGATATATTTGAGTGAAAGATCTTCTAATTCAGATTTTAACTTGTAAAGTCCTAATTTATGAGCAAGTGGAGCATATAGATATGCAGCTTCATTAGCTACTTTAAGGCGGTCTTCAGCATTAGGCGAATTTTTTATTTGACGCATAATATTCACCCTGTCAGCTATCATAATTAGTATAACCCGCATGTCTTCTGCAAATGAAATCAGAAGATTACGAAAATTTTCTGATTCAATAGCTGGACTTTTAGCATAAAGCTCGCTGGTTTTAACTAAACCTTTTATAATAACTGTCACATCTTCTCCATACATTTCACGTATAGATTCAATAGTGCAAAAATTACTTTTTACCATTTCATGGAGCATAATCCCTACAAGGCATGATCCTTTCATTCCAATTTCTTCCGAAACAATTATTGCTGTCTGCATATCCCTTATTATAGGGTTCATTTCAAAACTGTTTCGTAGCATGCAATTGGCTTGAATAGCTTCGAAAAGGTGCTTCTTTAATTTCTGTATATCTTCCCGGCTTATACTGTCTCCTGCCGTATACAGTAATTTTCTATATAAAGAGCGTAGATCTGCTATCTCTTTATCTGTGAAAAATGAGGTATCTTCCATAACTTTTCAATTTCTGTCGTAAAAGTAGTTTTTTTCTTTCTTTTATGGGTTATGATAAATAACTTTTTGTACTTTTGGGAGTGAAATTAATACTTTGATACTTATGATTACAAATCAAGACAAAGAGCTACTCGCTAAAAAGGGTATTTCTGAAATTCAGATAGAAAGTCAACTTTTATGCTTCGCAAAAGGATTTCCTTACTTGAAGCTAGATTCAGCAGCATCTATAGGAAAAGGAATTCTGGAATTAGATGCGGAAACTCAAAAGGAATATCTTTCAGCATGGGAAAAGTACATAACAGGAGATAAAACCATTGTGAAATTTGTTCCTGCATCAGGAGCTGCAAGCAGAATGTTTAAGAATCTTTTTGAGTTTTTGGAAGCTAATTATAATGAGCCAGTTACAACATTTGAGAAGGATTTTTTTGCTCATATTCCTTATGTTGCTTTTTATGAAGATTTGAATGCTGTCTGCTTGAAAAATGAAAAGCAAGATATCCCATCGTTAATTAATTACGGTAATTATAAAGCAGTTGTTGCAAATCTTCTTAACGAAACCGGATTAAACTACGGTTCTCTTCCAAAAGGCTTATTGAAATTTCATAAATACATAGATGGTGCAAGAACACCTATGGAAGAGCATTTGGCAGAAGGTGCAATGTATGCTTCTGGCAAATCAGGCAAGGTAAATGTACTCTTTACTGTTTCAACAGAGCATCGTAAGCTTTTTGAAGCATTAGTTGAGGAGAAAAAAGAGAAATATTCAAAGGATTTCAATGTGGAATACTGTGTTTCGTTTTCAGAACAGAAACCAAGTACTGATACTGTTGCTGCAGACAAGGATAATAAGCCTTTCCGTAATGAAGATGGAAGTCTGCTGTTTCGTCCGGGTGGTCATGGTGCACTGATTGAAAATTTGAACGATTTAGATGCTGACATTGTGTTTATAAAGAATATAGATAATGTTGTTCCGGATAAACTAAAAGAAGATACGATACTTTATAAAAAACTTATTGCGGGTGTTTTGGTTGCGTTGCAATCTCAAGCATTTAAGTATCTAGAACTTTTAGATAGTGGCAAATATACAGCTGAACAAATTAGAGAAATAATACAGTTTGTACAGAAAAAATTGTTCTGCAAAAATCCGGAGACAAAAGTTTTGGAAGATGCCGATCTTGTTCTTTATCTTAAAAACAAGCTAAACCGTCCGATGAGAGTTTGTGGTATGGTTAAAAACGTAGGAGAGCCAGGAGGCGGTCCTTTCCTTGCATATAACTCTGATGGAACTGTTTCTTTGCAAATATTGGAAAGTTCTCAGATTGATATGAGTGATTCTAAATCAAAAGATATGTTTGAGAAAGGAACTCATTTCAATCCGGTAGATTTAGTTTGTTCAGTTCGTGATTATAAAGGACATAAATTCGACCTTACTAAATTTGTAGATCCTGCAACTGGTTTTATTTCAAATAAATCAAAAAATGGAAAAGATCTGAAAGCTTTAGAATTGCCTGGATTATGGAATGGAGCTATGAGTAATTGGAGTACTGTTTTTGTAGAAGTGCCTCTTTCTACTTTTAATCCTGTGAAAACTGTAAATGATTTGCTTCGTCCTCAACATCAAAATGATTAGTTGAAATCGATAAGAAATAAAAGGCTGTTCTGAAAAATCTTTATATTATAAAGTATAAGTATCTTTTGGAACAGCCTTAATTGTTTGTAATATTATATCTAAATATTTTTTATTTTCATTTGTTGCGATGCTGTAATTTCTGGAAGGCTGTGCCTGATAGTGAATATTTAAAACTTAGATGTTAATAGGAAAACAATTTGCTGGAACTGTTTTTTGTATAATATATATCTTTATTCCTATTATAAAATTTAGACAAACCAAATAATTCCGATGAAGATATAGTTGTTGTAGAATTGTAATATCTAGTAGATTCGATCATAGCTTCTGCAACTCTTCTGGCATGAATAGGCCGATGTTCATGGAATAAACCTATTTTGCATAATGCCTTGCTTATTGCAAGTCCCATTGTTTCACCCACACGTTTTTCATGCCTGTTTCCATAAAGTTGAGCTGGTCTTACAATGATGATTTTCTTGAAAGAAAGTTTTTTTATAGCCTTTTCCAATTCTCCTTTCATACTAAGATAGAAAAAGATAGATTTACTATTGGCTCCGATAGATGAAATAAGAACATATTCGCTAACTCTGTTCATTGAAGCGATCTCTGCGAAATTATATTGATACGTAAAATCTACTTCATATTGTTTTTCTTTACTTTCTGCTTTTGACACTGTAGTTCCAATGCATGAAAACAGCACATCCCCTTTAACCAGATCACTCCAGTCTTCCGGTTTCGAGAAGTTTATTAAATGCTCTTCGAGTTTTGAATTAGAGATGTTTAAAGATCTACGTCCAAACACCTTGATCTTTTCAAAATCCTGGTCGTTTAATAGTAAATCAACCAGTTGAGCTCCCACCAATCCAGTTCCACCAATAACGATCGCTGTTTTCATAGTGTGTCTCATTTAGCTGCGAAAAATAAAGTTAATAAAAATAGTTGATTCTAATAGATTAACGTTCATTTATTTTTTCCGGTTTCTTAAAAATGTTTCATTAGGAACTAGTTGTTAACTGACAGGGGATTTAAACTTATAATATTTGTGAAAATCCCATTAATATTGCAGATACAACTGTTGTATTTGTTCTGAAATAAAAGGTATAACTGAATTTATATTGTCATGGAATAAAGTTATTATAATACTTGTTGGCAATACTTAAATGCTAAATAGAGCATTTAAATATCTAATATTTTATATATTTTGCTTAAAATAAATGCTTTACGGATTGCTCCAACATCCCTTTAAATGTAAATTAAGTGAGTTTACATAGGGTGCAACATAATTATTTTTTTAGAAAATTAAAAACTGGAGTATTCAAAAAAGGATTTTGTAAAGTGACCTTCGTAAAGTTCAGATATAGTAAAAGGTTCCCCTGTTATATCAGCACATAAATTTTGTAGTTGATGGATATAGTGAATTTGCTTTTTTTTATACCAGATAGTATCATCTGATTTATGTATTTTGAGCTCTAAACTTCCTTTAGAGTAATGATATATATCTTCTATGTAATCGACTTTAACAATATTGCCTAAGTTATCCTTTTTGTAATCACTATTTATATAGAATTTTAAATCAACTAATGAATCAACAAATAATTGAACAGGTTTTATTTCCTTTCTGGAAATCCAATTACAGTTGTTTATTTGCAAAGAATAAATTGTATTATTAATATATTCTATTTGTGTTACTCTTACAATTTTAGCTTTTGTAGATTCGTTTTCAAATATAACAAGATTGCCAGGTCTGTATTCATCTATATCTTTCATGGTGTTTAGTTTTTAGCTAATTAGTAATTAACTTTATTTAAGGCAAATATATTTATATATTTCGGGAATAAAAAACTATTTTTTGTAAAATCTGTATATTTAATAAATTGGATGCTTATGCGGACTAAAAAAATGTTTATCGTGGTGTTATTTTTTTCTTGAATAGCCACACAATACTCTAAATTATTCATTTATTTTTTTTAGTAAATTAAATAATCGTCTTTGTTACTACTCAATTACTAAATCGGCTTTTGTTATTTCAAGAGTTATTTCTTATGAACCATATTAGCTTATTTATTGTTATAAACAATGGATAAGAAGCATTTGTTTAAAAATAAATAGCTGATTATACTAGCATTAAATAAGAAAATCTAAAAGATAGAATTAGTTTGTTTTTAAATGTAATTCTACGATCGTTCTTATGTATAATAATCTATTAACCTACAAAATATTAAATTATGAAAGCAATAAAAGTTATTTTTTATTTAATGATTTTATTGATGATAGGTAGTTGTAAACCATTTAAAAGAAATTTGCCTATAGGAGCCTGGCAATTGGTTTATGCTAAACATATGGCAGCCGATTCTGTTATAACAGAATTTCCAGGCAATATTCAGGGTGCCCAGATTAAAATTTGGTCAGAAAAGAACTTCTTTTTTGCAGGTAGTAGAAAAGTTCTCCCTGATACGGTCACTGAAGATACTTATGGAGGAGGTACTTATAAATTAGTAGATAATAAATATCAGGAAACTGTATTATATCATTTTAATAAACTGGCTGAACATCAAATCTTTAATATGATATTAGAAATCAAACATGATACTCTTACCCAAACATGGCCCGTTGATCAAAATGGCAAAATTATCAGAGCTAATTATTATATTGAAAAATATGTAAGGATAAAATAATGAATTGTTATCTATTTACTTCTTAAACATATAGTTATGAAAATTAATCATATTTTTTACTTAATGATTTTATTAATCATTAGTAGTTGTGGCAGTAAAGAGGTTAAGCATCCTGAAGTAGGGGCATGGCAACTGCAATATTTTAAAAGAATTGCTTCAGATACAGTAGCATTTGAAATTGTAGGTTATGTTACAGGAACTGATGTGAAAGTTTGGTCAGGTAAAAACTTTATTTCTGTAGGTAGATTCAAGGAAGATAGTGTCTACAAAGATAACTATGCTGCTGGTACTTATAAATTGAATGGCGATCAATATGAAGAAACTATTCTATATCATGTCAATAAACAATATGTAGGTAAAACTATAAAAATGTTATTAGGTATAAGAGGAGATACTCTTATTCAAACTTGGCCTGTTGATAAAAACGGCCAAATAGATAAAAGTAATTATACTATTGAAAAGTATACAAGGATAAAGTAGGTTATACATTCTATACTCTGCATCAAATTATCTCTATAGGTAAAAATCGGGTTATACTATACTAAAATCTTGCTTTTTCCTGAAAAATAATAAAAAATGCAGCATCATCTGCTACCAGCTACTAAATAGCATTCATAATATTGATTTTCAAGTATTTATTCTGGTGGGAGATAAAAATGTGATACATTTTATCTCCCACTAAAAGCATTCATCTGCTACTGTCGGTTTAACTCATTCTATATGGTTACAATAGAATTGCTGAATAAATCTATTTATCGTATTGTAGTCTGAGTTTAATCTCTTCTATAATGATACAATAGCTTGGCTTTTAAAACATCACTTTCATCTTTCTTTTTTGTTCATCCGACAAATATGTAGTTTTTCTAATACATTGCCAAAATTTTAAGCTCAAAGAACCTTTGATCTCTATAATCTTATTGCTTGTATTTTTTGTTGTTTTGATTTTGTTATTAATTTCTTCCAGTTTTCTAGTTGATATATGATAATCATACTATACTAACGCTTCCCACTTATGCGCTTTTAGTGTATTTGCAAAGGTTGTAAGTTTGGTGATTTTGACTTGATATGCCTTTTCTATTCTGCATCCATTCTTTAATAACCTGTTTTTTTTAATAAATCTCTTCTATATAGGTGCAATATCCAAATTCTGCTTCATTATATTATTTCCATTGCCGTTTTTGTTTCTTTTTATCCAGCTTGGTCTTTCTGCAAACACTCACCGCTTTTTTAAAAGACTCACTGCTTTTTTTCCAAAAACTCGCCACTTTCTTTCAAACACTCACCGTCTTTTTTTAATCCTCCTAGACGTCTTTATGTATTCTTGTACAAAAGAATGCAATCTTTTGTACAGAACAATATATTCTTTTGTACAGAAGAAAGCAATGTTTTGTACAAGAATCAATAAATACTCTTCGTGAGAAATAAAATCTCCCGTGGGATCCGAAAAAATACCCGGCCTGCTTTTCAAAATAAATAGTGTTGCTACTTTAGTAGCAGATACAACCATTTGGTGGGAGATGATTTGTAGTTAGTTTTTATCTCCCACTAATCTAAATATCTGATATACAATAACTAATACCAGTTTAGTAGCAGATGTAGCAGATCAAAGCGTACATTTTATTTTTTTTCGTGAGAAACTAACGAAAAGTAACTTTAAAGCTTTTCCAACGTAAAGTGAATCATAAAACTTTCCGGCACCTCCTTACGCGCGCACGTAAATTAATAATGTATATAAAGGAGTGACCTTTCCCAAAGCTCCTTGCAAAGAATAAAAAAATATGCTCTGTAACACAATTGTAATTCAGCGAGTTAACAATTATCTGCAAAAAAAGTTATAAAAAAGAGTTAGATATATTTGGATTGGTAGTAGTAAAGTTCTACTTTTGCACCCGCTTTGCAAGAGAGACAAAGCTTACGCAGTTGACATAATGTAAGATAACCGGTGCATTCATCGAGTTTTTAGAGAAAAAGAATTTAAAAAATATTCTCGAAAACATTTGGAGGTTAAAATTAAAAGTTCTACCTTTGCATCCGCTTACGAAAACAGCGTAACAAAAAGAAATCGTTCTTTGAAAAGATTATAAATAAACGAAACAAGTAGTACAAGAGCATTAAGTGCGTGTATTGTTACATGTACTTGGTAAAAATAAAAATGCGAACCGTCAATTAAGATAAACGGAATCCTGGACAGAATTTAAATGAAACTTTTACAATGAAGAGTTTGATCCTGGCTCAGGATGAACGCTAGCTACAGGCTTAACACATGCAAGT